>MDTE01147578.1_pt1 | contig 33175 bp, 27 predicted proteins | sample 811231 | NCBI WGS metagenome assembly MDTE01 (sample SAMN05326651, study PRJNA326480) | marine metagenome | isolation source: seawater | place: Indian Ocean: Red Sea | collected 2010
AGTTCTACAAGGCATTGGTCAAAAGCATCTTCTTTATTGTCGCCCCAAGATGCAACTGAAGTCATTAACCACCCGGAACAAGAGCCTGAAGCCTTCTTTCTTTCAGTGTCTATCTTGAAGTCCATGCTACGCCGATATGGGTTGGGTTCATCAAGTGGTCGGCTCATGGGGTATTGATGATGTTGTTGAGGAGAGCACCTGCCTTATTGGCCGCGCTTCTGATGTTGCTAGTTATTGGATTCAAAATTACTGATGATGGGGGTGTGTCTCAAGATTCATTTGCAGTACTACTTTTTCTAATAATTGGGATATTTGTTTTAGTGGTAATTACTTCTCCTGATGTTGAAATTGTTTCTAATAATTCATCGGCCAATACAATCAATAACGACTCATCTGGTTCTGAAATTAATAAGTCAGTATTACCTGACCCATTGGATGAAGGTTTTGATTCCCCTCTGATGTGATAGTATTAAGGCGTAACTCGCCTAGAATCACGAGGGAATGGGATCACCTCACGAATATGGTCGGCTCCGGCAAGCCAAGAGCATACTCTATCTACTCCTAATCCAAATCCACCATGGGGTACCCCTCCAAAGCGGCGCACGTCTATGTAAAATTCGTAAGGCTCCCTTGGCGTTCCTTCTTCATCAATTCTTTCCAGAATCTCTTTTTCAGTCCAAGTCCGCTCACCGCCACCAATAATTTCTCCATATCCTTCTGGAGCAAGTAGGTCATGGCAAAGAACATATTTTGGGTCATCTGGGTCTGGTCTGTGGTAGAATGGTTTAGCAATTCTTGGATAGTGAGTTAAGAAATTTGGAACTTCGAAATCTTGTGTTAGAATTTTTTCCTTTGAATAGTCAAGGTCTTGACCCCATTCAATATCAACTCCCATTCCTTGTAATGTTTCAACAGCTTCATCATATCTCATTCTAGGATATGGGTTATCAGCATATCTAGCGACCAAATCTAGATCTCTTCCTAGTGTCTCTAGTTCATCGCTTCTCTCATCGAGTAGAGTTGAGGAAATATGCCTAACCAATGCTTCTCCATGATTCATTACATCTGAATTACCACCCCAGGCAATTTCCATTTCAGCATGCCAGAATTCAGTAAGGTGTCGCCTAGTACGGCTTTTTTCTGCTCGAAAAGATGGTGCGATTGTGTAAAGTCTCTCTAGTGCAGGCATAGCGGCTTCAGCGTAGAGTTGCCAAGATTGTGTGAGATAGGCTTTCCTATCAGGATTCTTTTCGTTAGGAAAATATGGGACTTCAAATAAGGTACTACCACCTTCAACTGCTCCAGCAACAAAATTAGGTGCTTGATATTCAATAAAATCCAAATTTCTAAAGTATGAGTGAATCGCACCAAAAACAGAAGAACGAATTTTCAGCATTGTAGTCATTCGGTTGGTTCTTAGGTAAAGGTGACGGTTATCTAGTAGGAATTCTGTTTCACCACCATCAGCACTTTCCATTGCTGATTCAGTAATTGGGAATGGATTTTCTGGATTTACTTCTCCAATTAATTCCCCCTTAGAAACAACCATTTCGTGTCCGCCAGGGGATCTTTCATCTACATTGATGACTCCTGATAATTTGATACTTGATTCAATCAAGGCAGACTTTAACTGCTCAAAGCATTCATCACCGACCTCTTCCCTTTTAATCACACACTGAATAATCCCAGTGGAGTCTCTGATTACCATAAACCAAATTTTATTCGAACCTCTTGCTCTGTAGACCCATCCCTTCAATTCTACGTCAAGGCCATCATGGTCTCCATCATGGACATCGCTAATCCACACATTCTTAGTCAACTATGACCACCCTGAGCCTTGCGAATCCCTTCTCACATTTTAACCGAGCCCTTGCAACAATACGTTACATCTATTCGTGAGAGTCTCTGCGCTTCATTACTCCATGTCAGACGTACCAATGAGAGGAAACCAAAGTTTGGCGGTATACGCCATAGGTGGAAATGCACTATCTAACCCATCTCTCAAGGGCAGTGAAAGTGCAATTGCTAGTGAAAAAGTAATGGCTTCAGTCTTAGAGGATGTTGTTGATTTGTTGGAGGCAGGAATTATGGTTGTTATGACTCATGGCAATGGCCCTCAAGTAGGTGAAATGTTACTAATGGAGGAGGCATTGTTTGATAGAAGAATGCATGATGAAGAACATGACAGGGCGATGACAGAGGGTTTAGATCATTGGGTTGCTGCTACACAAGGAACACTGGGGCACGAGATTGCAACTAGGTTGGATAATGTTCTTCAAAGAAGAGGCAGACATGAGCAAGTTGTTACGCTGTTAACAAGAGTTGAGGTTTCGGATGAAGATGAGGCTTTTTCAAGGCCAACTAAGCCAATAGGTCCAGTGATTGATGATCTAGATATTGTACCCAATAATTGGGTACTTGGAATTACTAATTTGGATACAGGGCCTCGCAGGGTAGTAGCTTCTCCCAAACCAATCAGGATTATTGATTTAGATGCCATAGATGCATTAGTTTCCGCAGGTGCAGTTGTACTATGTGGTGGTGGAGGTGGTATTCCTGTGGTTTCACAAAAGGGTGGTTTAAAGGGTATTGAAGCGGTAATTGACAAAGATTGGGTTTCAGCTTTATTGGCTTCATCTTTGAATGCTGAATACTTGTTTATCTCAACTGCAATAGATTCAGTTAAGATCAATTTCCAGGAAGATGGCGAGGAAAGCATATCTAAATTGACAGTTTCAGAAGCCAAGAAGCATCTTTTAGATAATCAATTTCCAGCAGGCAGCATGGGCCCAAAAATAGAGGCGATGATTTTTGCTAAAGAGAAAAACCCCAATTTGAAAGCAATCCTATGTAAGCCAGGAGATGCTATTGAAGCAATGAGGGGAGTTAAAGGAACCACCTTCCTAAATTGACTTGTAATTGGCGGGCCTTACGGGGTTCGAACCCGCGGCCGACGGATTAAGAGTCCGTCGCTCTACCTGACTAAGCTAAAGGCCCACTCTCGCGGGTGTGGCTCACCTATTTGACCAAAGCGGATGATGGCTCAAGATAGTCTTCCTGATGGTTTAATTCTCACTTCAATTCCATGGGTTGAGCCAATTACAACAGCATCAGCAATATGTGTAAAAAGTCCTACTTCTAAGACACCTGAAATACCTTGAATTTTATTTTCTAGTTCAACAGGGTTGGAAATAGTTGGTCCGAAATTACAATCTAAAATATAATTGCCATTATCCGTGATGAATGGATTATCCCCTCCCCTTCTTTTAACATCTCCAGGGCATAATTTTTGCAAATGCCTAGATGTAACTTCCCATCCAAATTGTATCACTTCTACAGGTAATGGGAAATTGCCCAATATTTCAACATCTTTTCGCGGATCTGTTACTACAACCATGGAATGGGAAATTTTAGCTACTATTTTCTCTCTTGTTAAGGCGCCTCCACCTCCCTTAATTAAGTGGAATTCCGGATCAAATTCATCTGCTCCATCGATAGTTAAATCAAGTTTTTCAACCTGATTCCAAGGTATTAACGGTATATTATGCTCATTTGCTAATATTTCAGTTTCAATGCTAGTAGGGACTCCTCTAATATTAAGCCCCTCTTCAGAAATCCTCCTGCCCAATTCAATTACGGTGTACCTAACGGTTGATCCTGTGCCTAATCCTAAGTCCATTCCGTCATGAACAAAATCACATGCTGCAATGCCTGCAGACTGTTTAGCAGCCTCTACCTCGCCTGTGCCCATCAAAGCCTCGGTAGGGAAGGGGGTGGATATGATTTGCCTAAAATTGATTTTTATATTCTACGAATATATAGCCGAATAATTGACAAACCCCCCTTGTCCTGCAGGTATGATGCAGCGTAGTCTATGCTCAAGGTTATTGCCGGCATTTCTAGTGCTATTGCTGTTTGGCACATCTCTTTCATATGTAGTTGAAGACAACCCAACTTTGTCATATGAAAAGACTATCAATAACACTTCACTAAATGTAGAAACATCAGTTTCAATTACAAATTATCCAAATGGTACATCAAATGACTTGAAATTAGAGGTTCCTCAAGGGCATGCGGTCACCGATATGGATTTATCTTTAAGACCACATATTCACCCTATTTCTCAAAGCATGGCATGGTCTACTTCTTCTGATTGGAATATGACTGGAGTAATTACTGATGGTGTTGATTTCAATTCTAGTAGTGGTATGACAGTTTTACCTCAAGGATATAGTTGGGATTTTGAGTCGGGGAGTATTCCTAGCCCATGGACCATGTCAGGGACTTCAAATTGGGTGGCTCAGACTGGGACCACACTTAGTGGCCAGTATTCAGCTCAATCTGGTTCTATCTACCACAATCAATGGACTGCAATGAGTGTTACTATTTCCAACATGGTTGGCACTGGATCATTTAAGTTTAGGACATCAACAGAGACTAATTATGATTATCTTCTATTTTGCATAGATAATACAGGATGTTCCCGTTACAGTGGATATTATAGTAGGTGGTCTGGATATAATAGCGGAACTCAAAGTTTCAATATTGCATCTGGGACTCATACTTACACTTGGAAATATTACAAGGATGGTAGTGTTAATTCTGGCTCAGATAGGGTATGGATTGATGACGTTGTTTTCACCCCTAGTGGAGGCGGTGGTACTGGAGAAGCTAATTGGACCTCGCCACAATTTGGTCCAGGTGCAACGGGCAATCTCAAGACAACACCAGATAATTATGGTATTATGAGCGTCGATGCTACTACTTCAGGTAGTTCAACAATCACATGGGATATTTTGGACGGCGTAAGTAAGCAGCCGATTTATGGCTTTTCAGAAAGAACGGAGTTATTTTCAGATTTAGGCTCAATTGATTGGGAAAAACACCCAACAATTCGTTTAAGGCTTCATTTGTACCAAGCATCGGGTACCATTACCATACATGGCGTAGGAATAGAAGGGAGATATGAACAATCTTTCACACGCAACCCTGATTGGTCGGGTTCTATCAATTGGGATGGTGATTCATATCCTGGTGCAGGTACAATAACATCTCCGATAATAGAATCCTCAAGTCCAATTTCTAGATTGAAGTCAACAGCTACATATTCAGGTTCAGGGCAACTGTACGTTTCTGCTGATGGCGGTGCATTTACTTCAATATCAAATAATGGTCAGGTTCACACTTTCTCTACTTATGTGCATAGCTTACAATTTCAATGGCAATCAAGTTCTTCTGGTACTGATTTTAGATCAGTTAGAATAGATATTGATTCTGGTGGATTGCCCCTTGATCCTGCTATTGATGTCGGATTAGATGGTCTGAAGGAATGGGAATTATCCCACCCTAATATTGGGCCATGGGGTTGGCAAAATCGTCTTTCAACAGGTGGTTTATCACATGATTTTTCATTTACAACATCATCTAGTAAGCAAGTAGGGGTTTGGTTACCAAAATCTGGTGTTGATTGTATGCGTTTTTCTATTAATCCTTCATCTGCAACGATTCAAAATTTAGTCGTTGAACTTTCACTGGGAGGGGTCACTGTTTATAGTGAATCAATGGGTACCTTTTCAGATTCACAAATAATCACTCTTAATTCTACATCTCTAGCCTCCTTAAATACTCAGTTAAACAATGTTATGAAAATTTGGCCGGCGGCAAATGTTCAAACTGGAATGAACTATAGTCAGGCGGTTTTTACTTTGACAGCAGATTATGGTACTGTAAGAATGGGGGGTATTTCTGGGGTTAGCCATCCTTATGCAAATTTGAGTTATGATACATTTGATCAAATGGTTTGGTCAGTTAATGACCTCCTTTCATTGGTAAACCCAAACTCAGGTACCATGCACGCTCCATTGTCAATTCAGATGTCACATTCAGGAGTCATTAAAGCAACAATAAAAAATATGCAATTATCCAATGATGTTAGTACTGATTCATTAGTTATTAACAATGGGACAACCACTTTAGCCCCATCTTACCAGTGGCTAGAAGTTAATTCAACACATACAGCACCAGTTGGTACTGTTTCTGCAGTCCAACTAGATTTGATGGGTTCTTTACACCATGTTCAAATGTTATGCCGTGAAGACGGAACAATTGCTCCTGTACAAGGCTCTTCAGATGAAAATATGATATTGTGGGATGCAAATGGTTGTAGTTTGGATGTAAACGCTACAAGTTCTTTCAGTACATTGCGATTCAGATTAAATGCATCTTGGGATGATGAAGAACATCTTATGATGAGAATAAGAATTGTTCTTAATGATGGTAGAAGGAGTGTTCCAATTTCTCAGTCATTCGGTCCAAATGAATTATTAGCTATTGAAAATGACGTGGAAGTAGTTTCTTGGGGCATGTTTAATGATTTAGGGTTGCCAATTCCAGTTGATAAGCAGTACTTAAAACATAATTCTCCGATTTCCATTTCAGTTGATCTTGGATTCAATGGCTTGAACAGTAATCTTGCTCCTAAGTCTGGCGATGTTGCTGTGAGAATATTTGAGAATGATGTGATTGTTGCTAATTCTACAAATTTAGTCAATGGGTCGGTAGTTTTCAATTTAGTCTCTCCTCTCAGTTCTCAGCCAATTGAATATAGGGTAGACATTTACCCTCTATATGGTCAAGAAAATTTTTCGTCAATTGTATTGAATAGAACTTATGAGATAGATTCTCTTTCACCAATGGTTATCAATCAAAATATACGTAAATTTGATCATTTACAACACTCCCTAACTCAGGAAATAAAGGTGGAGGTCTATGACCGCCCTACATTACCAGACCAATTATCACTAATGTTGTGGAGGGACTGGTTGGATGATGACGGGGACGGTATTCCAAATGCTACAGAATTTGTTGAATTTGTTTTGAGTAGTCCTACAAACCTTACAAAAGCACAAGGAAATTATACATTTTACCTTGATGATACTGATGCTCCGAATGGGGGGATAGTAGCAGGCTACGTTAATGGTTCAGATGCCGCGGGGAACATTATCACCAAAGGTGGAGGGCCTGGGATTGATGAGCAATTATTCACCTATCAATTGGCTCAAGATGGAGCGCCATACATTGTTGGTACTGGTGGTTTTAGTGATGGTGAGCATTCATGGTTGCATCCTGCTACAGAATATGAAATATCCATTCCATTCGATGAACCTAATGGTTTAGCAGATTTAGAAGATGTTAGATTCCAACTTGCCAGTAATTCAATAGTTGATTCATTAGAAGTTGTTTGGAATGCCACTACCAACCGTTGTGTAAGTTCTGGTGATTATTTAATTGTTAATTCCTGTCATATTCATGCTAGAGATGGTGAAATTAGGCCTTATACTAGTGAGTTAGAACTAAGGCTTGATTTTTCTTTGGATTGGGGGTTGCCAATTGAAAATGATTTACGACGCGCCCCTGCAATAACTGTAACAGATAGAAGTGGTTCTGAATCTTGGCTAGAGTTACCTCAACTTAGGTGGAGATTCTCTCCTAATTTGGCCATTCTAAGTGAATCTATAGTTTTAGATTCAGAAGTAGGTGCAGTGATAAATCATAGTGCATGGGTTTTACCTGGTTCTGGCCTAAATATCTCAGGGCAAGTTACTTTCATGGAAACTGGTTTTGCTCCCACGCTACCCTTCGATGTTTCAATTCTATTAGACGGTGAAAGAACAATAATTTCTACTACGAATGGTTATTTCTTATCTCAATTAAATGCCCCAATTGAATCAAAGAGTCATGCCCTTTCATTTGAATTAACAGGGTTACCCCCTGAGGCTGTAGATGCTACCGATCCTGCTGATACATTATTTTGGATCGAAGTTGATGGCAATCCTCCCACTCCCTCGGGTGTAGATTCGCCGAGAGAAGGAACTGAGATTTCAGTTGATTCATTATCTCAAATTAAAGTTGAGTTGCTTTTGTCAGAGCAAGAAAAATTAGATGTTGGAACCTTAGAATTATATTACAAAGTTTCCTTGTCAAGCCAATTAAATGGTCCCTCGTTAATTGAAGGATCAGAGCCATTAATTGTTAGTGGTTCCCCGGTAGGTCAGTCTATTTCAGCCTCATCTGTAGTGGATATTGTTAGTCGGTTGCCTGAGGATTCATATCAAGAATCTCTCTCATTTTCAGTTTGGGTCAAGGGTAGTGATATGGCTGGTAATGCAATGGAATCAACTGTATTATTCAATAGTGGATCTAACCCATTTGCAACGTGGAAAATTGAACAACTTGTTGCTGATATAGATATTACAAAAGTTAGTTATTCAAGATCTGGAGAAATTGAATCTGGACAAACAACCATGGTAACAGTTGAACTGAGAAATAGTGGTCATGCCCCTGGTAGTGTTAAATTACTAGGTTATGAGATGGGTAGAGATGGTGAAAACCGTTCCTTGACTCCTGTTCCAGTTTCTGTTGTTGTCCCTATGGGTGAGAGAATAACTTACGACATAGATTGGATTCCTGAGGATAAGGGCGAGAGGTGGGTGATAATATCATTAGAAGATGGTTCATCAATTGAAGGGGATCACATCAATATATTGGGTGATGGTAGTGATGACCCCTTAGGAAGTGCATTCCAAGATGTTCCTATGACTTGGATTGCAGTCATAGTAATCTTGTTACTTATTCTTACTCTAGTGGTTTCTCTAGCCTTAAGGACTGGTGGATCATCTGAATCAGTCCTAGATGATACAGATGATTGGGGTGATGATTGGGAAGAAGAAGAAACAACCTCTACTTATGCATCCCCGGCACAGGCAATGTCTACAATTTCATCAGATAATACCCCTAATTACCAACAATATGGTCATAATCAGCTTGATGGCCAAGTTAATCAGCAATACCATCAGCAGCCACAGCAGGTTCAACAAACTCAATATCAATGGACTCCTGAACAAATTAAAGCATATGAGCAACAAAATGCTCAGAATTACTATTCTGGTTACCAACAACCACCGCAATAATTCGGATAACGATTTTGACCTTTTCTTCCGCTTATTTCATATCACATAGGTGTGCAGGCATGGTTGCGAGGGAGTAGGAGGGTTGCTGACAGTGTACGACACTGAGGAAAGTCCCCTCTCCACCATGCAGGCGCCCCGATTCACTTCGGGAGCCCGGGAGGGTTGGCTCTGCTTCAGAAACGAACCAGTGCAGTCGTGTACTATGAATCCGAAAGGAGGAGATTGTCTGATACTGGCTGAGACGAGTAACCGCGCCGGAGCAAGTCCAAACAGTTCCGCCGAACAGCATGGAAGAGGAACGGGTAGGATGCTAAGTTGAATGCAACCAGCCGAAAGGTCAACAGAAAGGGGCTTACTCCCTACTCCCCGCACCTATTCTAGGGTTTCATCAATTGATGGTGTTACACTTTCTTGATTAGAATTCATTATTGTATTACTAAGGTTGCTTTCTACTTCAATAGTGGCTAGTGTCTGTAATTTATCTTCCCAATCTAAAGTTGGATTTTTTGATTTGTTAATTCTAACAATCGAACCTATTGTTAGTCCAATTCCTATAATAATTAGAATGCCCAATAAATATTCTACCATGGTATTTGCTTCCCAAGACTTGACGTCAGATGTTTCAGTAGAATCTTCATTATTGACTATTTCAATTTCTAATGTTTCATTTTCAACATCACTGGATTGTGCTGGCAGTGCTGCTGGCCATTTTAAAAGAGCAGTTTTTTCAGACCAGGATGAGTTTTTAGAAATCCGTATAATATATTCGTATTCCCCAATTTTAGGTAAAATTTCAATTTCTAAAACCTGAGAACTTTGGTTGTGTTGGGTTATTCCATCAATTGTGGTAGTAAACATACAATCATCTTCGCAACTCATGTTGGCAATTATTGTGGCGTTATCATTATTGTGAGTCGGCATGTGTGAAACAATAATCGATAATGACATTATTGGGCAACCTCTAATCGTACCTTTAGTGAAAGGACATTCGTCCAATGCATCATTCCGACCATCATTATCAGAATCTCTTTGAGTGGGAGAACAACCTACATTGTTGGGTATTTCATTAACGGGTGTGTTTTGACATTGATCTATATCTTCAGAAACTCCATCAGTATCGGCGTCTAGTTGAGATAGCGAACAGCCAAATTGGTTTACCTCTAAACCATTTGATGTCCCAGGGCATAAATCAACGTCATCATACACCCCATCTAGGTCACTATCCAATTGACTCGGTGAGCACCCGTCTTCATTTGGAATCTCGTCATAAGGGGTATTAGGACATTGATCCAAATTATTCATTATTCCATCCCAATCATCATCAATTTGGTTATCTGCACAACCAATGGTATTTACTGAAGCATTTTCGTCTGTTTCAGGGCAGGCATCATTATCATCAGTGACATTATCTAAATCAGTATCTTTTTGATATTCAGCACAACCATCATCATCGACTTGGAAATTTGAAAGTGTGTTAGGACAAATATCTATGTTATCGGTAATGCCATCAGAATCAGTATCTTTTTGATAACTAGCACATCCAAATTCATCAATTGTAGAATTTATAATGGTGTTAGGGCATTGGTCCAATAAGTCATTAATTCCATCTTCATCACTATCTAGGTCAGCCAATCTACATCCAAAGTGATTCACGGAATCGCCAATAGGAGTTTTAGGGCAATTATCAAAGTCATTTTCAATTCCATCTCCATCAGTGTCAGGGGCGCCAATTTGTTCCAGAAAATACATGCTTAGTAATTTGTGAGTTGTTCCTGAGGGGTGGATTTTGTCAAAGAACATGAACTCGTCAACCGTTGGCTCGATATAATCTCCCGATTCACAAGTAATAGAATCATGGTGGCAGGCTGAATGTGTGACATTAGATAAACCATAGAATGAGCTATTCCAGTAGAGTGTTTCATACATTTGGAACACATCAATTAAATGGATGTTAATACTAAGGGAATTTTGACTTGAATTCATGGCAGTATCTAGTTTTGAGTTGTAATCAATCATTCGATTATGCATAGCTTGCTTGTCAGAATCACTTTCATCTGAATATGTGGGGACTTTCTCTAACGGTGGCATATTTAGGACTATGATATTTCTAGCCCCGTTAGATGCTAAGTCATTGACATGGTCGACTATGTAATTGACTACTTTTTGTGTATCTGTTTCTCCACTGTTAAGGAAATTGTTTCCACCCCCCCAAACTACTACAGTTTCGTTTGGTGCAATCCAATAGTTGTTTGTATAATCTTCAATTTGCTTACCTATGTTTGGAATCACAAAGAAGTTTAGCCCATCTCCTGCTTCCGCGCCACCAAATGCTCTATTTGGATCCGAGGAACTACCAGTTCCGGGTGTAATTCCTACCCCCATTCCTAATGCGACATACTCATTCCAAACAGGGCCATTTGAAAACCTGCCAGCATAATATGGTGGCGATTCTGGAGTGTTATAAGTTGCTTTTGAATTACCCATGTCACTTAATGAATCACCAAATACCAATAATTTTGACGTACTTAAATTGATAGAGGTTTGGAAAATCACAAATTCTTTCTCAGCGTAGTCTAGCATTAGATTTCTACTTTGATCCCAAAGTACAATTCTAAGCGTGTATTCATACGAATAGTTGACCCACAATTCGTATGCTGGTATGGAGAAATTTATGGTGCCTTGTGACGAATTAAATCCTATGCTTGATCCATTATGTGTTGCAGTACCATTATTTGCATAACCCGCATAGAAAGTGTAATCGTAATGATATAGGTTGTTACTAGAGTTATCCATGCCATTCCAAGATAAATTCCAATTTATCATTTCACCAGTTTCAAAAGCATGGACATTTGGAAGTGTCACAAATCCTTGCATACCGATGTCAATATTTTCATTACCTGTGGTAGATTTTATTGCGCCTGCTGAAATTGAAATTGAACCCAATGGGATAATTAGGAGCATTATTGCTACTAGCAAGTAGGCGCGTCGCCGATTTGAATGGTTATATTGGCTTAGCACGTTATGGCTAAAGTGCCACCCAACATATAATTTATCAGATACTTACCCAGTAAGTTCTGCTTCCATAACTTCAGACACAATATGGGCACTTTCTCGGTAATCTTCCCAATTCCCTTCTCCCTTTATTTTTGATTCAAGTATCTTAAAAGCTGAAATCAAAGCGGGCAAGAGAATTGAACTTGTCATCAGTGCTAGGAAAATAAGCAACATCATTAGTGTAAAGAAATTCCTCAAACCAGGTATGGCTAAGGTAAGTCCTGCAGCTAAACCTGCACAAGTAGTTGCGGTAGTCTCAAAGATAGTTTGACCAGTTCTTGCAACCGCCTTGACGATGCCTCCAGGGGTTTCTTTTTCTTCCCTAATTCGGTCCATTACGTGTATTGAATCATCAACTCCAATCCCAAATACGATTGTACTAATCATTGCGGTGAATACATTGACATTTACGTCACCAGTTCTCATCAATAGGGGTTGCCAAAGAACTACAACGCCTACAGCAGTCATAGTAAAGAAGGCAAGCCTCGGACTTCTAAACAGTAATGTCATAGCGAATAGAAGGACAATCATTGTCGCAATCGTAGCATCTGATTGAGCATTGTGAACTCCTTTGTTGATATCTAATGAAACAGGTAAACCACCAGTTAGAAGCGAGTTCTTTACTCCATCGACATCCAATGCATCGCAACTTAATGCATCATCACAGCCCCCATCAGAAAGATACGCATCAAGTTGATCTCGTAATTCACTAGCTCTAGATAGTGCAATGTACGGTTGATTAACATAAACAAGTGTTTTTGTTTCTCCAAGATTAGCCATTGGTTCGTTCATCAACATAGAGCGAACTTCGTAAGAAAGAGTATCAAATGCGATATTTATCATTACTTCTCTAGTTGTGGCGGTGGTAATTACTATGTCACCAGTAATGATGCATTCAGGCTGTAATTGGTCTTCCCAGCATGGGGAATGTAATAATTCCCAAAGTGAGCGATCATACATTTCCTGGCCTGAAAAATTGACATTTATGTGAATTGCTTTCAATATTGTAACCAAACTTATTGATGTAGTATTTTCAACATGGTTAATCTCTTCTTCTTGGATATATTCAATCGCATCTAAAACTTCTAAATGTCTAATTGGTGCAATATCGTCTCTGACACCTCTAGCTTCAGCGTCGATTATGAACATGTTTGTTTGCCCTCCTTCAAATACCATAGAATATTCTCTTAATGTCTCATATGATTCTAAGCCAGGAGGAACTTCATCCGATGAACCAGTGATGTCTTTTCCTAGTTCTGCACCAAGGATGTAAGCTCCGACTCCACTAATTAAGAAAGCAACAACAATTACTATCCAAGCGCCCTTTACAGGAATTTCACCGATCTTTTCCCAAATCTTTTCCGCTTTCTGTCCCCCTGTTTTTCTATATCTTACTAACCAACCTAAAGCAGGAACTAAAATTATACTGAAAAAGAATGTGCAGGTTATTCCTAATACCAAAGTTATTCCAACAGTTCTCATTGGCTGAATAGGTACTAGCCAAGCCCAAGCCAATACGCTGAATCCAACAATTGTGGTAATTGCTGATAGTAATATAGCGTGACCAGTAGTCATAATCGCATGCACTGTGGCGTCAAGGTAGAGTTGTTTGTCCCAAGCTTCTAGTTCATCTAATATTTCGCCATCCCTTTTTGATTGCTTAACTAGAAGTGAATGTTCTTCTAACATAATATTTCGCGTTTCTTCAATTCTGTTAATTAGGTGCAAAGCATAATCTACCCCTAATCCTATCAAAATTGGGCCGGCTGCTATTATCATAGGCGTTAGCATGATATCAAGAATAACAGTGGTGCCAAATGTTACTGCCAAACTTAGAACAATTGGAGTCCCGCATATTATGAGGACCTTTGGATTACGGTGAAGAGCAATCATCACTAAGCACACAAAAGCTAGGCTGATGGGCAACATGTCTTCCAATGCAAGGTAGATTGCATCTGAAACATCATGTAATACGGGAGTCAAGCCAGTGACTGTAATTGCTTGCCTAGTGGGGAGTTCACCCCAACGTTCATCCTCCATACTTGAGAGTTTGATTCCTTCATAGTCACGCGCACATAAATGGTCATCATATTCATTATAATTTATTGAACAGTCATTAATTACTGCTTTAACATGAAGAATGAATGATTTATGGTCTAAGATTTCATTTCCATTAGGGTCTGTCCTAGTATCGACATCAGTACCAGTCATATCAAATCTGATTCCCATCACTACAACAGTGGTGTCCCAAATCCCATCTCCATTAGTATCAATAACTAGGCTGTCCAATGATTTACCAAGATTTTCAACAGTATTGTTAATTCTATCTTGATTGTTTGGGATTACATAAGTTTCGCGAGGGTCCTGATTGGTAATTGTGCAATCATCGCCAGTTTGAATAGGCAAACCATATTTTTCTACAGAACAAGCAAATCTATTGGGGGCTGAGTTAGCCTCTTTAATCATCTGTGATGCACTTAAAATCCAAACTACTCCATCTTGAGTGCCTCTGTCTTCTTTATTCCAATCTATGCCTCTAGAGTACCTCCCCATGTCTTTGTTGTCATCATCGCCTTCAAGATAACTAATCTGTCGAAGGATTTCAATATCGGTGACATTTTCTGTCCCCCGTTTTGTAGGGTCATCTATTGAATTATCAGTGTGGATATATAGCAATACAATATCAGTTGACCACTGTTCCCTTACATCTAGGAGTAATTCTGTTGAATCAGCACCTTCTGGTAGATAAATTTCTACATCACCATTAATTTGTTGCCCAAAATCCATTGCATCTTTACCAACAAGAAGAGTCAGAAGGACCATTACTATGACAATTGGTCCCGGCGAGCGGAAAATTGTACGATAGAAACGGGTTGTTTGACCCTTGGCGAATGAATGAGTCCATCCACTAATCTCTGCCACTTTTCCTTGTATATCGTCAGAAATATCAGATAAGGTAGAATATAATGGGTTGTTTTTGATTTGGTCTATGATTAGTTGCCAACTCGGAGATTTTTCGCCCTCCTGCTCATCGGCCATGCTACCTCCTAATGGTTTGAGTATGAGAACAGTTCGCCCTTCTGGGGGTTAAAAATGGTGAAGAGGGGTAATTACTCTACCCCAAAGTTCCTAATTAACAATCGTTTCATGATAGTTCTAGTTCCTTGTAGTACTAGTCCAGTAAAAATTAGGCTAATACCTAACATTGAAAGCCAAGCAGCAGTCAACCCAGGGCCCACAGTGATGTCAAGGTTCAAGGTTGATCCAGTGAATTCATTGAATTTATTTAATGTCCTCATGCCAATGGCTGAACCAAGTGTTAGGAGCCCTGCTCCTGGTAGCCCAAAAGCCAAAATAGGCTTCTTTTGAGATAGTGAAATTAGTGCATATGATAAAACGGTGAAACCGTGGCTTAAAGCAGTAAATCTAGATCCTTTAGGTACATCATATCGTATCACTGTAGGTACTTCAGATACAGATAGTCCCATTTCATTGCATTGCTCAAGCATTTCTAGTGTTGATTCCATTCCATCCTGCTCGAAACGTATTTTCTTCAATGCTCTATTAGAAAATGCTCGGAATCCACTTTGGGTGTCCTTTACTGATAAATCAGTAGTCAAATTAGATGTTGCTGTGATTAATTTAACCCCCAATTTCCTATATGATGGCATTTCTTCACCAGAGCCACCTTCAACAAATCTCGAGCCTATGACGAAATCGGACTCGCCATTATTTATGGGTTCTAATAATACTGGGATATCATTTGGGTCATGTTGACCATCACTATCAAGGATTACTAATGCCTTAGCATTATTATTTAATGCATATTTGAAGATTGATTTTAGGGCCGCGCCATATCCCTTGTTTGTCCTATGGTAGTGGACTTTAGCCCCCAATTTTGAAGCGATCCTGGCAGATGAATCATAGGAACCATCATCTACACAAAAAACCTCATCAACGTGTTTTAATGAATTAATCACCACAGTGCCAATCGTCTCTTCTTCATTATAGAGTGGCATTGCAGCGATAACGGGTCCAAGGGGTAAATCCTCGTCCATTGATTATGTGGCAAACCGGGAACTATATAGCAATTTACCGTAAATTGAAATTAATATAATGATTCAATATTATATCAAGAATGCTCATTTCTTGTTTATGCTGCCATTCTACGACGTTGAAATTCTTCAACTAGGTTTTTACGTAGAGTAATTTCTTTTTCTGCCACCCTATGGGCAACAATTTGTGAGATGTGTGGTTCCAATATTTCAAGCAGACGAGCTATATCTATTGATTCTAAGCAATGGGGGCAACTCAAATCATTATGTCCTGAATTATTTTTTTCTTCACTTTCAAAAGAGTATAATGATTGCATTTTCGTCGTGTCTTTTTTACGTACTCTTCTTTTTGCAGTTTTTCTATCAGCACGTGCCCTTAAACTACCTAGGCCTAATCCAGGTTTTTTTGAATCGAATTTACCTCTTTTCTTTTCTTGTTTGGGTTTTTCATCAATATCAAAACTAACTCCCGAACAAACGAATTGACGCAAATCATCACCATCAGGTTTTGCTTCTATTGTCATACGTAACTAATCAGCAGGCTCGCTGACGGTGTTATAAGCATATCCGATATCAATGCCAGCCAGCGCGCGATTAACCTGACAAATCAAAATCTCCGTAGAGTAATTTGTGGTGTCACTAATACACGCAATTGTCAAAGAGGAAATGCTTCTCGGATAACCACATGCACTGTTTAGTTACAGGTGGGGCTGGATTTGTAGGCTCCCATTTAGTTGATTTATTGTTGGAATCTGGCCATAATGTTAGCGTTTTTGATAATTTCTCATCAGGTCGTAAAGAATTCCTTGCCCATCATGGCGATAAAATCAATGTGATTGAAGGAGATTTACTTGATTTAGATGCGGTAAAGGATGCAATGATGGGAATTGAGATGGTTTTCCATTTGGCTGCTAACCCAGATATTAGACTAGGTACAAGTATTACTGATACTGACTTGAAACAAGGTACTGTGGCAACATATAATGTCTTAGAAGCAATGCGTATTAAAGGCGTTATGAAAATCGCATTTGCATCTTCATCAGTGGTATATGGTGAGGCGAATGAGATGCCTACTCCTGAAGATTATGGCCCTCTATTCCCAATTTCACTATATGGGGCTAGTAAGTTGGGTTCTGAAGCTTTAATCACATCATGGGTGGGGACTTTTGGTTTGCAGGCATGGATTTTTAGGTTTGCAAACATTGTTGGAGCGCGCGGAACTCACGGAGTAATTTTTGATTTCATTCACAAATTAAGAGCAGATCCTAACCGATTGGAGGTTCTTGGCAATGGCTTACAGGAAAAATCCTACATGGAAGTAAGAGATTGTGCCTCTGCAATTATTCATCTTGTATCTTCTACTAATAAACCAATAAATTACTATAATTTAGGTTGTGATGATACATGCAGTGTTAGAAGAATAGCTGAAATCGTAATTGAAGAGTCGGGTTTGCCAAATGTTACAATTGATTATACTGGTGGTGATAGAGGTTGGGCTGGTGATGTCCCTAAGTCTATGCTTGATCCAAGTAGGATGATAGAAGCAGGTTTTTCCACAAAATACAATTCCGAAGGTGCAGTGAGGCACACTGCCCAGACTTTAATGGAGGAGATTGGAATTGAATAGTGAAGGATTTAGAAGGAGAAATTTGGTTTATGATGATAATGCGGATGCTAGGCTGACTTCAGGTTTTGTAGTCGCTGGCGCACTAACTTTCATTATTCTTTCAGTTGTACTATTTACCGATGTCCCGCCAATTGGTCCTAATGAGGGTGAACTTGCTCCAAACTTAATTGGTGAGGTTCACATGCCGAATTCACCATGGGAGGAATTCGAACTTTACGATGAAATAGATCATTCATGGGATAATGAATCAAGTCCTGATTCTAAGTGGTTTCTGATTCAATGGATGGATACTGATTGTTCACACTGCTGGGCAGAAGCGGAAAAAATGTCAGCTTTGGAATCAGCATTTGGTCAGCAAGTTACTTTCATTAGTATTGCAGTCGAACTAAATATTCAAAATCACGATGCAGATCGTGATGAAATTGTTGCTTTTCAAGAAAAGGGTGCATTGTCAACCTGTAGAGGCGGAGATACAGATTGTTCCACTCGTGGTGGCGAGGTTCATAATTGGGCCTACTTTGATGATTTAGGGGGGAGTACTATGGATCCATGGGGTATTCAAGGTACTCCGTTTGTTGTTATCCTGAAGCCCAATGGAATAGTTGCATGGAATAATGCTCAACATCAAGGAGAAGATTTAGGTCAAGCGCTTTATGAATTATTACCACAACCGGAGGCGGCTTGAATGGCTATTTCAACAACAGTTGTCATAATTATTTCTGCATTGGCAGTTTTATTGGGTGCGATTTCAAAAACTCAAATGGCTGCTTCAATATTTAGTTCGTTAGGAGCATCAGATGAGATTTCTAATTCAGCCAGTCGTCGTTTATCATTAGGTTCATTATCATCAATTGTGGGAGGTACTCTTTCTGCAGTTTGGATTTGGGCCATACAAAGACAAGAAGTAGTTGGTGTGAATTCACTATGTTCTCCAACTAGTGGTTGTACAAAGGCACTTTCAGACCCCTCGTTCAGTTCATTACCATTCACCAATTTAGAATTCGGGCTATTTTTCGTTCTTCTGTTCAGCATAATTGGTTATCTAATGCTCAGTGTATATCTTGATCCTAAATTAACTAGTGCTAGAAAGTATATTGGTTACAGTAAAATGTTTGGATTGCTAGGTTCATTGATTTCAATAATCATGTTAGTCTATCATTTGGCTATGGTTGAAGGTTCTCCCGCATTGTGTCCACTTTGTTTGATATTAGTTGGCGCCAATGTTGTAACACTTTTCCAACTTTTTATGTTGGATTCATTTGACTCAATTGCTTAATCAAATAAGTTCACTCTTCTTCATTTGATTCTGATTGAGGTATTGAATCGTTGGCGAATAGAAGAAGAGCGAAGATTAGAACGAATCCCATTAATGCCATGAATGGGATACTCATGAAATCAAACACATTAAGATATTGAACAGTACATGATTCAAAAGCGGAACAGAATGGAGAATGTTGATCTGGATTCAATTGTAATTGATAGTGGTAAATTGAGATAAATGCGCCAAAACCAGCCATTGCTAAGCCATAGATACGAATCCCATAATCTGACCTAAATCCAGCAAATAATAGTAGGAATGCCAGGGGATACATGATAATTCTTTGATACCAGCATAATTTACATGGAATAAAATGGACAATTTCTGAAAGATAAAGGCTTGCCATCATCGAAAATAGTGCTACGAAACCAGCTAAGAACAAGGCTCCTTGTGAGTGTTCATTCCTTAATTCAATCAATTTTTCAGCCAAATGCTCTGAGTTACGGCTAGCAGCAATAAATGCTAAAATTCCAATTCCAACGATCCCAGACAAAAGTGAAAGGACTGCGAATAGTGTACCGGCTTCATCTGGTGTCATATTATCCCCAATTTACTAGGGCTCATACGCCCATTGAAGCCACGTGAAACCGCTAGTTGATTTAATCACGACCCTGCAATGAGCCAATTTTAATCACTTATTGTATTGATTAAGGAAACTGAAGAAATCATTAGGGTTGGAAGATTCCTTGTAACTCGAATAATGATTCATCAGTATCAATATCAATAGGAACCATTCTTGTAACTGTCACTTCTAGCTTAAACTCCATTGGAAAATTTTCACGAAGTTCAGAATAAAGCCTAGTCTGTACCTCATCGGCAGTTCTTCCCCTTAGTATTGTTATACAATGCAATGTTTCATTCTGACTCCTCTCTACATAATACTCTACTATCCATTCTTTCATTACTTGACGCTCAACATGGTAGTCTCCCGGTTGTTCGGATTGTTCTTCCATGGTACTATTATTACATTTGATGGGTATAAATGTCCCGAAAAACATACTTGATGCAGGGGGGCGATTACTTTATCCGGTAGGACAAACAAATCTCGTAATTTGGGGGGTAGTGGGAATTATTCTTCACATTCCGCACCATCGTTGGAGAGATGCAGGTCCTTTTTTTGTTGTATTGAATTTAATATTGGAGTGGCTAATATTAGGCCAGTAAGGACGATACCACTTAGGATAATTATGTAGCCATTACCTTCATCATCATGGTTTTCAGTTGGTTGTATTTGCTGAGCTGCGATAATTTCACGATTATTATTTTCCAAATATGTCACTAAACCCCATTTTTCTAGTTCATGATTTGTATTTTCAGATAAATTAAAAGTTATTGAAATATTCGTTGTAATTTCATTATTTTCCCAATTATTCAATGACCAACCTTCATTAGGTTCCGAAAATTCAATTTCGCCATTGCTCATATTTATTACAACACCATGCCTAGCTACATTGTTATGAATTTTTACTCCATTATAGGATTCTGGCTTGTCAATTAAAACGCCATTTTCGGTCATTATTATGTATAAATGCGTAGATTCATGGGAGTTTGTTTCTACATTATATTCTAACCTATTTTCATATTTGCTAACGGATAATTGAAGTGTTGAATGAGAAGTTCTTTGACTAGATGATTTTAGAAATAATTTTTGTAATTGATTTTGATTGATTAATCCCGAAGTGATCTCATCATTATCCATCCAGATACTAGGGAATTCAGCTTCAGTAGGGTTTTGTCCAAGGTGCCATAATTGATATGTTGTGAGTCTATTTCCTAGATAATCTAATCCATCATCTGGATGGTATGAAATTCTCGCAACCTGTCTGCCCCTATCTTCTGTGAACTGTTCTATAGATGATTCTGTACTAGAACAAATGTCGCACCAGATAGCAGTTAAATGTTGCATTACAATTACGTTAGAATCATGATCTAATGTAGTATTGTCACAAGATAATCCGTGATTACATGCATCAGCATCAGCTTTGGAACTTATTGGATTTAGAATTATAGCAATCAAAAGCATTAGTAGGACAATGTTCACAATGCTCAGATTGGCTCCGCGCATGGTTTCCGCACACGTCCCCTTTACATAGGCGCGCCGGCGAGAGAGTTACAATGAGTAAGAGATGGTACAATGAACACCGCCGTGACCCATGGCGTAAAAAGGCCAAATCATCTGGTTATCGGGCCCGTTCTGCTTACAAATTATTACAGTGCCAAGAGAAATTTCAACTTATTCGTAAAGGTGATACAATTCTAGATGTTGGTTGCCACCCTGGTGGTTGGTCGCAAGTTGCTTTGGAGTTGACTGGTGATTCTGGTAGAGTATTGGGGATTGATCTAAAACCCTGTGAGCCTATACCCGGTGTAGAGTTGATTGTTGGAGATATTACTGACAAAAAGACTCAAGAGAAATTGTTGGAAATGTTAGACGGCCAACCTATCAACTCAATTGTTTCAGATATTTCTCCGGGATTGACAGGACAGTATGAAATGGATCAGGCAATTTCTCTTGATTTAGTTTGTTTAGTGATGGATTTCGCTTTTCCTATTTTGAATAAAGGTGGTTCATTTGTTACAAAAATTTTCCAAGGTCGAGGTATTGAGGCTGCAGTAGAAGTGGCAAAACAAAATTTTTCAAAGGTTCAGAGATTCTCGCCAGTAGCAAGTCGTAATTCATCTTCTGAAACATATTTGGTATGCAAGAATAAATTGCCTAGGGCAAGAGGTCAAGAAGTTGATATTACTGTCCGTGATTTTGTAGAATCATCTTTGGCCAAAGAGGGGTTCATTACCGGGGTTGAGGAAGAATCTGAACCTAAAGAAAGTGGTAAGATTGGATTCACACTTCACCGAGCACGTGATGATTGAAAATTTCAACTACTTTCAGTGATTATTAGTGTCAGTTTCGGTCGTAATGTTCATTTGTCTGTGATAAATCATTAACTCACTGGTAATCACATTATATTCAATGGGCAACCTCAAAAGGGGGTGGGCATTCGGCGGCTCGTTGGGGATATATTATGGCAAAGAGAGCAGCAGTATGTAATGCATCAGGCATCCCCCTAGTTGAAAGGGCGAGTACATCTTTTCCTTGTCCTAGTTGTGAAGAACCAATTGGCCGTTCAGCTCAATGTCGTAGTCAAGGTGTTCCTTACATTTGTGTCAATTGTGGATTTCAGGGGCCATGAGGTGAATAAATGGGTGAAGTTGCAATTCGTTACAAAATTATGTGCTCTCCAGATACAGAATTAACAGCAGATGATATTGCTGCAAATCTAGAAGTTATGGAAAACGATGTAGGAGTAGTTCAATCAATTGAAACCAAACCCTTAGCTTTTGGATTAAAATTTGTTGAAGCCTATTGTGTAATTCAAGAAGGCGATGGAACGGTTGATTCTTTTGAAGATTCAATTCGTGCAATCGATGGTGTCGGTGAGATTCAAGTTCTAGAAATGGGTCGCTTGATGTGAATAAACCATTTACCTTTTCAATTATGATTGGTGTAAGGGTGCACGAGTAAATTCTCTTAGTAAAGTGGTGGCGTAAGTACCAGGGGGTAGCGTAAATTGGAAATTAATGCAGGCACCTTCAGGATGCCAACGATCCCCTTCTCTAGGCCCTTCACTCCATTTCTTGCTAGCTTCTGAGATGTCCATAGTTGGTTTAGAGATAAAATTGAAATTAGTATAATTTCCAGTTAGGGGTCGCTTGGTCCCTTTAGTAGTCAAACGAGGAATGTCTTCTATAATCCATGTTATTTCGTCTAAACCCAATTTTTTAAGCACTTTTTCTTCAATTTCTCTTACTTCTCCATTTGCTTGTAATGGCGTGGTTCCAATTAAACTACCAGTAACTGCTAACCTGCCAAGTAAACAATTACGAGAAATACGATTAATAGTAGATTCATTTACAATTGCAAGTTTGTCAGTATCAATCTTACCATCAGTATTGATTGAACCAACAACATCACCTATAATTGGTGACGATATAGGTAGCCCACTGCGTATTCTTTCGCACAAAATATGATTGAACGCAAGTGATTGCAGAGAATGTATGGTCATTAATTGTAGGTTGTTTGGTAACTTATTGAAGGCACCAACCCAGTCTTCAGGTTTCTTCTTAATGGCGTAAAGTAATTCTTTCTCATATCCAAGATGTTTAGGGATTATTTCTAGTGAGGCTTCAACATCTTCAGTATCTCTCCATTCCTTACGAAATTTTGCTACATCTTCCATTTCATTAAATCCCTCCATTCCTATGTATGTTTTGACTGCATTTTCCCATTCTCCATTGACTACAAATTTTCCTACTACGGGTGTGACTGGCCTAGTTGAACCAAATCTTTGTGGCCCTATCCAGTTAGGAAATTTCCCTTCTCCTAATCTATTTATCAATGCATCAAGGATTTTTTCAATTTCCATTAAAGCAGATTCTTCATCCAAAGGCTCACCTTTTTTGTTAGCACAACCCCTTACAGTAACACTGAAACGGTTACCTTGATGTGATCCCATAGAAATTTTTTGATGAGTTCTTCCGATTACTTCAACATCTACATCTTTAATATCTACTTCTGCAACTTTATTTGTAGGTGCATCTATAACAAATATTTGGGTTGTAACAGCTCTTTTGTCTTTAGTTCCTGAAAACCAAATCCTTTTCCTTGAAATTTTTAATTCCTTGGCTAATCTATTGGTGAAACGATTAGTCTCCCAATTATTCAATGTAATCTTTGCTACCGTAAATCTACCTTTAGGGTCCAAACCAGGTCCATTTCCCTCTTCGACAACTCGGAAATCCTCTGCTCGAACTTTGATTAGGCCCCCAATTCCATCACCTTCACAAATCCATTGGTCAAGGCCGAGGTTAGATGTAACCTCATCTATGTCCATCGTATATCCGCCTTAGGTTAACTTTATGTTTGCGAATTCTTTAGTCAAATTTTGGGTGGTGGTTTCTAATATTTTAGCAGCATTTTTCCCTTTTTTAACTCGTAAATAAAGTTCTGGGTCATCTAATCCAGGGTGTCCAACAAAATAATTTGAATATTCTACATCTTTGTTTTGATTTAGTCGTTCACGGTATAACTGCAAAGCAGTATGGTTCTCGCCAATTAGCCTAATTCGTAATTCCTCGCCGTCGTTTAGTAGTACCTTGATAGCCATGTTATCGCTTCGGCGACCTACGGCTCCATTTTGAACCTTTGTAAAAAAACCTCATTCCTCAATGCTTGATTGCCTCGTACTTATCAACGTGTTATGTTTGGGGGCATACATGAGTGAAGAGGGTGACAATGAGCGTACCCTCAAACTTACAGCGTTCTTTGAGAAGGGTTCTCCTGCGATTTTATTTAGTGCATTAGTGATTACAATAATTTTTGGAATGTTATTATTTCCATTCCCCTCTTTCAATACTGATTTGAATTCATTTGCACCAGAAGGGCCTAATGATGAAGCAGAAGAAAGGATTGAATCTGTTTTTGGTGAAGAAAGAAAGCCATTATTTGTTAATGTTGAAAGAACTGATGGAGGGAATGTGCTTTCAATTGCTTCACTTCAACAGCAACAGCAAGACCTTAATTTAATTCTCTCATGGGCCGATGACAACGGTCACCTAATTTCAGAATATATTGCGATTCCTGATTTGATTCAAAGGGGGTTAGATGAATCTTCACCCGGTCATAATCTTACTGATGCTACATCTTGGGGGCAATTACTCAATGATACTCTAGATCAGGGCCAATCATGTGTTGATGGTACAAATGACAGGGAATTAGTTGTTCTAGCCAGTTTTGGCAGAGACGCTTTGTTGAACAAGGACTTGGAATTTGAGGATACTACATGTCGTTGGTTAGATAATAACCGATCAACAGGTAGCGCCTCGCCGTCTGCCTCAAGCAATTTGTGGGTTCTATACATTCGTTCAGATTTAGATGATGAATCAAGGCAGAATATGGTTAATCTTCTAAGATTAGAGTTTAATCAAGCAGGGGGAGGGGACATAGAATATGGGTTAGTTTCTGATGATGTAATTAGTTACGACATCAATCAAGGAGCTACAGAGAATTTAGTTTGGTTAATTGTGGGGGCTCTCGTCGTTGTGGTAATCATATTAGCAATTGCTTTTCGTTCAATTAGAGGGGTATTATTTCCATTATCTGCATTATCCATGGCTTTAGTATGGACATACGGGGCTTTAGCTGGCGTGACATCTTCTTTTTCAGTATTGCATGTTGCTGTTGCTCCTGTAGTTCTTGGTTTAGGAATCGATTATTCAATTCACCTGCAAAGAGCATATGAGAAAAAGAGAACAGAGGGGGTTGATACTCCTAAAGCATGGGCTTTGGCCCTTAATGAACTATACATGGCACTTACTCTTACTGTAATAACAACAGTTGCAGCATTTTTATCTAATGTAGTTTCACCATTGCCTCCAGTCCGTGATTTTGGAATTGCTTTAGCTTTTGGAGTTGTTTCAGCATATATAACCTCTACAATAGTGGTTGGTGCTATGCATGCAATGATGGAAAGAGGGGGTAATCGTTTAATGCCTGAAAGTCATTGGGAGAGGCTGAAAAATACAGCAAGAGAAGTTGTAATTACTCAAAGGAAAGTTCAGGCGTTCGCATTAATCCTGGTTTTTGTTTTGACTGTAGGGAGTGTTGCAATTGCGGCAGCAAAGTTAGAAACAGAGTTTGATCTTAGTGATTTTCTAGATGACGAAATGGTTGTTATGGGGGTCAGGGATGATATTTATGATTCTTATGAGGCAACAGGTTGGCGGCCATTATACATTCTTTCTGAACCGTTGGATGGTGAAAATAACATCGTAGACGATTCTGATTTTATAGATGCAAATAATCAATTTAATAACAGGTTAGAATTAGCTCCTAGAGTTGTAATTCATCGTTCTGTTGGCGAAGGTGAGGCGATGATAGAATCACTACACACTGTGTTGGTAGATGCGATTGTCGAGGATCCTAATTTTGGTTCAAGGTATGGCATGAAAGTCATTGGGAGTGACATTGTTCTTGAAAATTATTCTACTGGTGGCTTAGTAAGTGCATTGCATGAATTGTCTGAAAATGATAGCGTAGGGGATTATCTTACTGGGATTTCCTGGGCTGATAGGGTTCGTAATGTGGCTTATCTTTCATATGATGATGAGATTGGGTGTTCTAGTGGCTGTCTTGTAAACATGCGTACAGAAATTATGGTTCAAGTTTCTACAAATAGTGATTCTTTGGAAGCAGTAGAAGGATTGCAAAATGCAATTGAGCAATCTTCTGGCAAATATGGAGTTCAGGCAAATATGTATGTTTCAGGTGAGTCGGTTAGGCTTAATTTAGTATTAAATGGCTTAACCACATCTCAGTTAGAATCAACTGCAATAAGTTTAGTTGTTTCTACACTTGTATTAATAGTATTAACAAGGAGACTTGGTCCGGCAGTAATTGTTGTAACTCCAGTAGCAATTGCTGCAATTTGGGTAGTGGGTTCTATGGCTTTACTAAATCTAAATTGGAATGTATTAACAGTAATGGTAACCGCTCTTACAATAGGTTTAGGGATTGATTATTCTATCCATGTTTGGAGAAAATATGATTCACTTAAGGGTAAATATGATCCTTGGGAGTCAATTAAAGAAATGCATGCTACTACGGGTGCTGCTCTAGTTCTATCAGCAGGAACTACAATTTGTGGATTTTTAGTTTTAACAATGTCTCCAATGCCTGTAGTTCAAGATTTTGGAATTGTGACTTCAATCACCGTTTTCTTTTCACTTGTGCTTGCACTAGGATTAATGCCAATATTACTCGCTGCAGATAGTATGAGGGAAAATGGTAATAATAATTCAAACATTGAATAATTTTCAATTCTTTTCGACTATTTTTTTAATGTCCAAACCCAATTCTTTAGCAACTAAAAATAGCGACATCCATATTGTGACAAAGCCAAGTGTTTTCCTCTTTCTTTGAGCCCTTTTCATGATTTCTTGTTTGGGCATTTTTGCCTGTTTAGAAATCATAATCAATAAAGCAGGGACGTCGTAGGTTTCCTTTTCAGAAGGCTGTTCTATAGATTCATTGGCCTTTTCTTCAGTTACAACAAAATTGCCTTTAATCTCGCCATCTTTGAATTCCTCAACAGCTTCATTTTCATCAGATTTGAATAAAGGAGGGTTATCTAATATTCTCTGTCTAGGGTACCATCCTAGTGGCACATTTACCCCTATTAAATTAGATTTGGTGGATAACCCAGTTTTCGATGATATTAGCCAACCTTTAGCAATTAGTTTGGATAATAAAACCTCAGAATCATTTGGAGAAAGCCAACCTAAATCAAGACTCCAAGTTCTAGTAATTGAATTAGGATTTAAAGGCTCAGAACCCCATGTTCTCCAAGTAATAGCTAGAAGGCGCCGGATATCCTCTGCATCATCCCCTTCTCTGGCCACTTTATACACCAATCCTACGCTCACCATCTAGTATCCAACCTAAAATATTTTGATTGTTAGAAATAGGTACAGTATCTCCTTCTTCTGGAGCAAGTAACCAAGAAAAGTAATTTCTCAAATCTTTAGGTATTTTGTCAATTACAAAAGCCAAATCTCCCTTTCTTTTACTAATTATTAGTACTGAAGATGGTCCAAGATCTTTTACTTCATTTAGGCGTGGAAATAGGGTATCTGTTAGGTAAGTAAGTGATAAGTTACTAGGCAGTGTAATTGCTAATATTAGTTGTTCAGATACAGCATGACAAAGTTCAATTTCATTATTTTTTGTAAAAATATCTATTGATACGCGATTGCATCCAAGCATCAATAAATCCATTACTTCTTTGTGAGATTTAGAATTACAATCTACTTGTACATCGCCATGATTTTCTATAAAATCTCTTAATTTATTGAGTGGGGTACGATATATTTCGTTGTTCCTGAATTCTATATGTAATGGGTGTGAATAGAGCCTATGGTCATTAAAATTAATTGGTCCAGGCCAAAGTCCCGAATCGCTCCATACGAAACGGGCCCATTGTTGCATAACATCGCCCAGTCACTAATAGTGCATGAATTATGTGGGCCTTTGATAGTAACATCAAAGCGCAAGTCACTTCTGCGCGCATTAAGGCAGGATACTGAATGACTAAAATAAGGTGACCGGTATGAGGTTGATTAGATGAAAGAATATATTGCCCGTGACCCAAAAACGGGGATGCCTCTTGCATTTGGTAAAAATTCTAATTATAGGTTCATTGATGACGCATACCGAGCACCAAATGGGTATTGGGATGCAATTAAGAATTACGATATCATTCCTTTGTGTAATGGGGAGATTCAAGCATTAGAAGTAAGGTGGAAGGAAACACCCCAGTTAATTACTAGAACAGATGCAATCCGCGCATTGCCTAGAATAATGAGAGAAAACCCCATAGGTGCACATAAGGAGCTAATTTCAGCATTATCTGACATAAAGCCTGAAATTAGAATTTCAGGTTTATTTTCATTACCTTATGTGGCTTTAGTAGAAACGGATGAATTATTTGAGCATCTTCATGAATTATTGGATGATGTTGATACTGGAGTAAGAATGGCAGCTTCAAAATGTTTGGAGATAGTAGCGCCTGTTTTCCCTTCTGTAACTGAAGATACGTTGTTTAGGGAATTACAATCCTCAGTTGCAATTCGTCGGAAACATGCATATAAAGCACTTAAATCGATGTGTCAAGTTTGGCCTGAGGTAGTAGTGAATCATTTGGATGATTTACTCCGTTCAGAGGATCATAGGTTGAGGTTAGAGGCTGCAAAGATTCTCCCCCCATTGGCTAGGACGAAATCAGCTTCTGTTTGGGATTTGATTGGTTGGTCTTTGGGGGATGAATCAGAAATGGTAAGAGCACAGGCAGCTAGAACATTACCAACATTGGCTAACATTCAGCCTAGGATGGCCAAGATATTGGTTGAGAACTCATTATTTGATACTAATGAGCAGGTCAGGAAATCAGCTCTTAAAGCCCTCAAATCTATGGATGTTAGTGGATTTAGGATGAATCGTTTGTGTATTGATGGTGCGAGACATAGTGATCCGGAGATTCGTAGAGCTTGCATATTAATGATGCCTAGATTATTTACCGAATCTGAATTAAGAATTCAAGCAGTTGAACTATTAAGGATGGAAACCAAGCCCGATTTAATCTCATTATTGGAGGAATTTTCAATTGATCCTGAAATTGATGGTGGCGAAGATGAAAAGAATCGGTTTTTAGCAGCAGTCCCCCAAGCTACAAATGCGGATGGTACTCCTATTTTACCTCCTTTAGATGATAAACCTACTATTCAATTACCTAAGCCTAAAGATGAAGTGAAAAAACCTTCTCGTTTGCTTAATCAACCACGACGTCCCACACAAGATGAAATATTCTATGGTGATGATTTTGATGATGGCACGGATGGCTTAGCATGAGTATATTTCTCCCCGTAGGGGAGTCGGTACGGTTAAAGAGGGACGTCAGGTGGGGCGGTCGCTGAGTGATATCATGAGTGCAAAATCCGGTGATTGGAAAGCGGAACAGTTTGAGAGATTGTGGTATGGGAGAAGCGCAAAAGGTGAAAATCCGGTCAAGGCTGCTAAATTTCGCCAATACATGAGGGAGCATGTACGCCAAAAAGTTCCTGACATCAAATCAGTTAACCGCCGCAGAGAAAGTAAAGAAGGCGGCGGGGTACATATGGATGAGAATAGATTTTTCACCAAAGAATACTGTAGGAAGTATTGGATGGGCGAGTTACAAGAAGAGATTCGTGAAGCTGAGTCCTATTGATAGGACAGGTGAATGAATGTCTAGCAAATCTGCTCTTTCGTCAGTCAAATTTGAATCATGGGGTCTTGATTCAGAAATTAATACATCCTTGTCTAAGAAAGGCTGGGTTCATGCTACTAAAATCCAGGCAGACGCCATTCCTTTAGCACGTAAAGGGTTGAATGTTGTAGGTCAGGCAAAAACTGGTTCAGGAAAAACTGCAGCTTTTGGGATTCCTTGTATAGAATCAACTGAACCTAATGGTGTTAGCCAGGTGATAATTATAACCCCGACGAGGGAATTAGCCCAACAAGTATCAGAGGAACTTCAATGGCTGCAGGGAGATAAAGGTTTGAAAATAGAAACAGTTTATGGGGGGACTGATATAGAAAAGCAAGCCAAAAAATTAGATTCAGGTGTAGAAATAATTGTTGGAACCCCTGGGCGTATAATTGATATGTCAAAAAGGGGGCATATAAAATTAAATTGTATATCAGTACTATGTTTAGATGAAGCTGATAGAATGTTAGACATGGGATTCTTTCCTGATATTATTTGGCTTCTAGAAAAAATGGATAATCGTAAACAAACAATGTTATTCAGTGCAACATTCCCTCAAGAAGTACTAGATGCTGCAAACACATTTCTTTCCGATGCTGAACATGTGATGAGTGATGATTTGGATGTAGATATTCCTGAGATTAATCAGCAATATATTGCTGTTGGTAGGTCAAATAAGTTGTGGGCGTTAGGAAGAATACTAGTTGTGATGGGTGAAGATGACCAAATGATGGTTTTTGCTAATACTAAAAGGATGGTGGATCTTTTAGTTCAAAGATTAAATAAATTCAGATTCAAAGCCGTTGGTTTACATGGCGATATGCCTCAAAAAAAGAGAGAAAATATAATTTCTTCATTCAAGGAAAGGACTGAGAGTGTACTAGTTTGTACTGATGTTGCAGCAAGAGGAATTGACGTTGATGGTGTAACAATAGTTGTAAATTATGATCTGCCAGATGATGTTGAAAGTTACGTCCATAGAATTGGCCGCACTGGTAGAATGGGGCGTAAAGGCGAAGCATGGTCATTTGTTGGTAGTGAAGATAAATCTCAATTAATGAAGATATCATCTACTTGGAATCTAGAAATTCTTGAAGTACCACCTCCGGACCTTCCTGATGGGATGACTAAGGATCCCGTAAATCGCCAACAAGATTGGTCTGAAATTGCTAATAATTTTGGAATGGTTCCCGTATTATTATCAATTGGGAGAACAGATGGTGTGACAAATCACAATATCACCGATTGGTTATCAAAAGAAGCCAAATTGAATCAACTTGCAATTGGTGAGGTTATAATTGATGATGCTACAAGTGAAGTAGAGATCCACTTAGATAAAGTTGAATCAGCCATAAAAGTAATGTCCAACCGAAAGTGGAATGGTAATAGTGTGAATCTAGAGATAAGAAAATAGAGAATTTATTCTTCTTCATCTGTAATATTTCCCCAATCAAATTTGGTAATTACAAATGCCGTTGTTACGCTACTAACAAATAGTGTTCTCCATGCTTTTCCTGATATATCGTTCCATTCCTTTATTTCAATAGCGCATTTAGCAGAAATAATGCCATCACATCCATCAGATTCAATTTTTTCCTGCTTTGCCTGAGAATCGAAACCCAAAGTGTGGATAGCAGATGAAGATATTATGGCTATAATTATCAAAATAATAATAGATGCATTGCTAAGTTTTTTCTTAAAAAATATTTGTTTGGGGAATGGAAATAGTGATTTTAAATCTAGATTTCTAGTTTTTTCAGGCCCGCCAACAAAAATGAACCATGTAGTCCATCCTAATATAATTAATAGCATAAATCCTGTTTGAAGCATGAATTCGTGAAATTCCCACATAGGGGACCAGCAACCATAATTGTTAGGGGAATCAACACAACCATTAACAGCTAAAGGATACAATACTAGTAGGCGTACAATATTTAGTAATGCTAATACTAAAGCCATGGCTGTAATTCCACGAATTTTGAGATTTTTTGCTACACCTGGTGTCATCCAAATCATAAATGAAACAAATGCAATTTCATGAATTCCAACACATTCGTCGGAAACCCATAATGAATTAATATCACTACCTTCGAATGAAGGGTGATTGAAAATTAGGACTGTGTCTAATCCATTCTTTGATGCTAGAGTTACACTATCAGGTCCGAAAATTAAAGAATGAAGATTATACCAAATTAGTGTAATTAATTCTTGATATAAGGAAAATGTGTCATCGGGTTGGGTTAGCCAACGATAGAATAGTTCGGCACCAATCAATAAAGCAACTACTGAGAAAATGATTTTGATTTTAGTGGCTATTTCCTCCCAGGAAACATCACCCGGCCGCTGCTCCATGTTCCTACGAAGTGTTATTGCATTTCAAAACCCCGTGCTTGAATGGGTTGAAAAGAGGGCTGTTTGTCGTAATAATAGGGGATGGGATGCTTACTCTGAATTTACTCGGATATCATTGTCCAGTTCCAGTACACGAGACTCGTAAGGTTTTGGAAAATTTATCTCAGGGAGATATTATCCTAGTTATTGCTGATGATATTGAGACAAAGCATGATATCCCATTGCTTGTAGAGCGAATTGGAGCAAAATTACTGAGTGTGGATGAGATTGCAGGTGAGTTCCGATATATCATTGAAAAGTGAGGGTTAATATGAATAATTCAGATGACACTGTTTTTGTTAGTGAATCAGTAGACATACCTGCTGATGCTAGGCTACCCACGCATTTTGGTGAATTTAGGATAAGGGTATTCCATGAGCAGAAAACAGGTTTGGATCATGTTGCGCTCACCATGGGTGATATGTTTGGACCGGACCCTGTGTTGCTTAGGATCCACTCCGAATGTTTGACAGGTGATGCTTTTGGCAGTCTAAGGTGTGACTGTGGTCCCCAATTAAATAGGGCGATGTCATTAATTCAAGAAAAAGGGTGGGGTTGTATAATTTATCTTAGGCAAGAAGGTAGGGGTATAGGTTTGAGTGAGAAAATCAAGGCATATAATCTACAAGATGGTGGTGCAGATACTATGGATGCTAACTTAATTCTAGGCCACCCTCCCGACGCGCGTGATTATCTAATTGCTGCAGAGATATTAAAAAAAATAGGTATTAGTCAAGTTTGTTTGTTGACAAACAATCCTGATAAGGTCAATCAGTTGAGACAAATGGACATTAATATTATTGAACAAATGCCAATTATAGTAGGGGTTGGAGATGAAAATGTGGGTTATCTAGTTACTAAAGCCGAACGAATGGGCCATGCTATTGACTTGGCATCTCTAA
>MDTE01063223.1_pt1 | contig 33105 bp, 32 predicted proteins | sample 811231 | NCBI WGS metagenome assembly MDTE01 (sample SAMN05326651, study PRJNA326480) | marine metagenome | isolation source: seawater | place: Indian Ocean: Red Sea | collected 2010
ACTATATTAAATATCTTTAATACAATTAATAATTTGCTTAAATATTTTGACACGTGTAACTTTTAATGAAATTTGTCGATAATATTTCATTGGACTACAAATAGTAAGTCATATGTTGTAATCCAATTACTGGATCTATGTGTACTATGCGAACTTCAGGGGGTACTGATAGGTTTGTGGGAGCGTAATTTAGTATAGATCTAATACCTGCTTCTATAAGTTGGTTGGTTACTTCTTGAGCATATTTAGCAGGTACAGCTACCATAGCTATTTTTAATTTCATTAGTTCTATTTCTTGCTTAATATTGTTAGAGGATAGTATTGTCAGATTTTCCAAAGTTTGACCAATTTTTGATGGATCATTATCAAACACTAATGTAATTTGAAACCCTCTTCCTTGAAACCCTGCATATTTGACTATTGCAGTTCCTAAACCACCAGCGCCTACAAGAGCTATATTCCATTCACGATCTACCTGCAATATTTTCATCAGTTGACTTTTTAAAAATCTAACGTTATATCCAGTACCTTGTTTACCAAATTCTCCAAAATGTAATAAATCTTTACGTATCTGAGCAGAGCTAATACCCAGGTATTCACTCATTTCTTGTGACGAGGTAACTTTGACTTTTGTTGAATCAATTTGTGTTAAAACGCGTAAATATAGAGGTAGTCTGCCTATTACTATAGCTGGAATTTTTTGTGGAGACATCTTAATAGTTATTGTTGTTTTATTGCAAGTTTCGTATTGATCAATCTAGTTTATTACTTTAACATGGTATTCGTGCTCTGGCAAGTAACTATGTTGTGTTTTTATGGATTTTTGTTTAGTCTTTTCATAATCCAATCAATGCTAAGAGCAGCTAGAATTGCTAAAGCAAATGAGAAGGGTGTACGTGCTCTAGTATCCATTCCGGAACCTGCTCTAGTTAATACTGGGATAGCTGTGAAATATAGCATAGGAATTATTGTTATAACAATTAAAGTAACATGTTTACGTATCCAAATATGTAATATCCCTATTAATGTTAGTACATACAGTATGATATTAAAAGTTATTTCTAATATATGCATGCCACTTATTGGTTTTAGATAATTTGTGAATGCAAATATTTTAATTAGTGGTCTGTGTAATGTTAATATGTATTCTTTTGGATACTTGCTAAAAATTTCAAATGCCATGTTGCTAATTGCATCGTTTGTCATAGGATTTTCTGAGACAAGGAATTTCCATTTACTGGAATATGTGTACGATTCTCGATCTTTTTCTTGGTTGAGTTTCTTATCTAATTCATAGGAAAATTGTTCTTCAAGTTCTTGTGGTAATTGTCCTGTAGCTTTACTTTGGACAGATACTGCTCCATAAAATAATAAGTCAAAGTTGCCTACTGTTGAATATGTAAATACATTATTGTAAATTTGGTTGCGTAAGTACCATGGCATTACGATTATTGAAAATGTCAGAACTAAAACTATACAATTGCGAGCTGTTTGACGGACTGAGATTATTAGAAATAATACTAGAGGTATAAAATAATATATTGAGGTAGGTCTTGCTAAAGTTGCTAATGCAATTGATGCTCCCGCAGCTAATGCATCTTTTTTATGGTTCCTTTTCATTAATCTTAATGTGAAAATTGCATTTGTTACAATAAATAAATTTGACAAAGTTTCTGCCATTAATGTCATCGATATTATGATTGATGCTGGGTCTAAAGCTATAAGGAGGCCTGACCAAAATTGTGTAGCCTTTGACATGTTTAATTCTTTAGTAACTACATAGGTGAGTAGTGGAATTATAGAACTATAAATTCCTTGCATGAAAACTACAAATAATGGGTTTGTTGTATTAGATATTAGATATAAGAATGCAATTAGCAGTGGTTGTAGTGGAGGGCGATAGGAGAATAATACATGTGAAAGATCATTGCTTGTAAGTATGTGTCTTGCAAGGATTTCGTAAGTACTTGCTTCATCTGCAGTTGGAGAAAAATGCATTCCACCATAATCTGTGTAAACATAATAATAATAGTAATAAGTTATCCATCTGATTATTAAGCTTACAAAGAATATTATTAGGATTGGATGAATCCGTCCAGCAATTATATTTTTGATCATCTTGAGTTTTATTTGTTTGATAAAAATAAGTTATATATTGTACTAACGTATTTTGTTCCTTTTGTTAGATAGTCATAAATTGTAATACCTGTTTTGCTTTCACCTTGCGTGCGTGGTACACAAATATAAGGTATTTCTTCTATTTTGTAATCATGGTGATGTGCCATGCATAGGAGATTTATACAGTATTCGCCATAATCTCCTTGGAGGCGAACACTGTTTAGTACTTTAGTTTTAGCAGCTACAAACCCACTAGTGTAGTCATGGATTTTTGGTTCTAGAAAAGTTTGTGCTAGTTTGTTTATTATTTGACTCATTGTGCGCGCCATTAATCCATGAGCTATATCTTTACCTCCTGTTATCCATCGGGATCCTATGGAGATGTCTGCTGATCCATTGATTAGCTTATTTATTAAATCAGGTAAATATTTTGGAGGCATTGATAAATCACAGTCCATCCAAGTAATTATATCTGCTTTGTATCTGTTTGTAGCAATATCTATACCTGTTTGGATTGCTGAAGTAAGACCCTTCTCAGATTTACGTTGTACTAGTAACAGTTTGTGTTGGTGGCGAGAATTATGCTTGATTGCTAGTTGTCGTACTATTGTTGCAGTCATATCTGTGGAATTGTCATCTATTACTATTATGATATCTGGTCCAATTTGTAATTCGAACAAACTTTCGACAAGTGCTGTGATGTTGTCCTGTTCATTGTATGTAGGTAATACAGTACAAATGATCATTTTTCACTCTTTTTCCGAGCTAACACATATATACTTAATCCAGTTGGCAAATTAGTAAATGTAAGGAAGAATGCTTCTATTTGCAATACTTTTGTTAATAAGTAGTTTATAGCTTTATGAGTTGAGAATTGATTTGTCACAGAAGTGATTCCTAGATTGATTGCTATTCTCATCAAGATTGCTGGGAAGAACATAAACATGTTAGCATAACTGCATCTTTCTATCGTAAATCCTGCATTAACTAAATTGGAACAGATTGTATGCTTTGTATATCTTTTACCTGTGCCAAATGATATGTCATGCTGTCCCATCAACCAAGGGTGTGCACTAACCCTTACAAGAATTAGCCCATTTTTTTGAAGAGTTCTGTGACTCTCCGCAAGTGCATGTTGCAGTTTTACACTTGTTTGATCATATGCATCTAAGCCAATTGTTAATGACAATGTTTCTGTTGCAAATGGAAGATTATGAAAATTGCCTTGTGCTAGTTTTCCTTGTAATGATGTAAATCGTTTTCCATGCTCTAGCCCATTTTTGTTAATGTCTATACCAATTGTTGACTGCAAGTCATTGGTACTTGACAATTCATTTGCAAATGTACCGCTTCCACATCCTACTTCTAATATATGTCCTTCAGTTATATGGGTTTTTAGGATAGCATGAGCAGTTAATCTCATTCCAGTTGACCACCAGTGATCGGAAAGATCATGATAAAGATAATTTAGTAATTGCGCCTTTTTTTGATTTAATTCTTCCACTTAATGTTTGTTGACCTAATTGAGTATTTCATGTAGCGTATCACATACTTGATTCAATTGTTCTTCAGATAATGCTACTCCTGATGGTATATACAATCCATTTTGAGACAAGTGATCGCTAACAGCAAATTGTTCATCATTACAAAAACCCATTTCTTGTAAGATAGGTTGTTGGTGCATTCCTAAGAAGAATGGTCGAGTTTGTATTCCTTTTGAATGTAATTGCAGTGCTAAGTCAGAGGCATTGATTTTATCATCATGATCCAAAACAATACCATACATCCAATAGACTTGTTTTGACCAATCACGTTCAATTGGCAACTTTATTCTATCAATATCTTTTAGATTTTTTGTGTATTCAGAACCAATGGTTCTCTTGATATTTACTGTTTCATCAATGCGTTCAGCTTGTGCCAATCCAAGTGCAGCTTGTATATTTGTCATTCTGAAATTGTGTCCAAGTTGATTGTGTAAAAAACGTCTATTGGGTTCGAAACATAGGTTCCTTATTTTTTTTGCCTTGTTTGCTAGGTTTACGTTATCTGTAAGTATCATACCGCCTTCACCACTAGTTACAAGTTTATTAGCATAAAAACTAAAGATGCTCATTGTGCCCATACTGCCACATTTTACCCAGTTTTGTTTGCTAGTACCATGTCCATGTAGGTATTGTGCACCATGTGCTTCTGCAGCATCTTCGATTATAGCTAAGTTGTATTTTTCAGCTATTTGTAAGATAGGATCCATATCCACTGGATGTCCATAAATATGTACAGGCATTATTGCTTTTGTACGTAATGTGATCTTTTCCTCTATTAGATTTGCATCCATACACCAAGTGTCTTTGTCGGCGTCAACTAATACAGGTGTACAGTTGTTATATATTACTGCTAGTGCACATGAAATAATAGTAAATGTTGGAATTATGATTTCATCACCTGGTTGAAGGTCAAGACAGGCTACAGCAGTTTGTAGTGCGCTTGTACCACTGCTAGTTGTGATACCGTATTTACGATTACAATATTTTGCCCATGTACTCTCGAAATCATCTATAAAAGTTCCCGCAGAGGAGATCCATCCGCTATTCAAGCATTCAAGCACATATTTGTGCTCATTTGTTCCAATTAGTGGTTCATTTACTGGTATCATGCTGATTCATTAGAATCGTGTTTTTTCTTCTATGCCAATATATGGACCTTGCTTGATTTCTAATAATACCGTATCTTCCATCATTCTAAATCCATGTCCACCTGTAACCATTACCATTACATCTCCTACGTTTAGTTTAAGTGTCTCTACAAGGCATTGATTATTATCAAAGATGTCAATTTCACATTTACCTTCTCGAACCACTAGTACTTCGGATGTATTAGATACCTGTCTATCGATTTTTCTATGATAATGGTTCTGTATTGTTCCATGCTTAGGGTATACTACAAAACCCACTTGAAAATTGTGCTCCGGTGGAGTGACGAATGAAGTAATATCAGTTGTAAAACTTGCTTTAATTACATAAGCAAGTAATGATCCTTCATCTGAATGAATGCGATATATAAGTTCTGACATTTTATTTTATTTTTTCATCATTATATCAATTTATTTGATAGAAGAACTAAAGATAGTAGTACAAAGATTACTAACTCAAGATTGTTATATACATGAGATCATAGCAGAGTAAACATCTTGGAGCAAGTGTTTAAGTTATGTGATGAATGCTATAATCGTGACTATTGTGTCAAATAAAGAAATTAATTTTGTTGATGAAGCGCATATTTGCGTGCAAGCTGGTAATGGTGGTAATGGGATAGTTCACTTTAGACGTGAGAAACATGTTCCTTTGGGTGGTCCTGATGGGGGTGATGGGGGTCGTGGAGGATCAGTGGTTTTGATTGTAGACAAGGATCTGAACACATTATTACCATATCAGCGCGTGAAAAATTATAAAGCTTCAAGTGGTAATAATGGTGGTGGTAACAATAAAACTGGCAAGAGTGGTAGTAATTTAGAGTTGTTTGTTCCTGCTGGTACGGTTGTTAGGAATCGATCGACTGGTAGTTTTTTGGGTGATCTAAGCGACATAGGTGATCAAATGGAAGTGGCTATTGGTGGCATGGGTGGTAGGGGGAATGCGCGTTTCTCATCCTCAAGAAATCGTGCTCCTCGTATAGCAGAGAAAGGTGCCCTAGGAGAAATTGTTGAACTAGATCTTGAACTTAGACTTATTGCTGATATAGGAATTGTAGGAATGCCAAATGCAGGAAAATCAACCTTTTTGTCATCTGTAACTGCGGCACGTCCTAGAATAGAAAATTATCCTTTTACCACACTAAAACCCAACTTGGGTGTTGCTAATTTAGGAGAATATAAAACTGTAGTACTTGCTGATATTCCAGGATTAATTGAAGGAGCACATTTGGGTGTGGGTCTTGGTGCATCATTCTTACGACATATTCAACGTACTAGAGTTATTATACATCTTATAGATGGTCTTTCTGAGAACCCAATTACTGATTATATGAAGATCATGGATGAATTAGAATTGTACGATTCAGAATTAGTCAAGAAACCACAGATTGTGGCATTAAATAAAGTTGATTTAACAGAAGTGTCTGAAAAAATTTCATTAATCCAAGATGCTATGAAAAAACATGATATTGAATTGCATGCAATTTCCGCTGTGACGCAATTGGGTGTGAAGGAACTAGTACAAAAAGCATCAGTGTTAATAAACACTTATGAAACAGTAACTGTAGAAGATGAAGAAGAAGAGATTGTGTATTCCACCATTGTTGATCCTAGTGTTTTTGAAATTGTACGTGAGATAGATGGTAGTTTTCGTATTTTAGGGAATGAGATAGAGAGATTGGCTCAGGCTACGTATTGGGAGTATGATGATGCAGTCCTTAGATTCCAGAATATTATTGAAAAGCTAGGTGTTAGGAGTGCTTTGGAAGATCATGGGATACGTCCAGGGGATAAAGTTTTTATAGGCGTATGTGAGTTAGAATGGGTAGAATAAATCATATTTGGGTAGTCAGCAACATTGATGGACTAGTTTTATGAATTATTAGGTGGTTTTAATTGTTATCTTTTTTGATTAAGGATAGTTATTTTATTTCTATAGCATTGAATCATTTAGCGGTGGATTTGTTAAATAGTCAACGCTCAATGTTATTGGTGTATTTAGCTCCTTCACTCGGTATACAAAATGCTGGTATAGGTTTGATATCATTAATTTATGCTATGGTGGCATCTCTTTCTCAACCTATATTTGGTTGGATTGCAGACAGATACAATTTACCATGGTTGTCAGGGATTTCTTTAGTGTGGATGATTGTGTGGTTATCTTTCTCAGCCTTAGGTCTAGGTAATTATGTCATAGTTACTCTTATAGTAGCTGCATTAGGATCGGCAGCATTTCATGCATCTGGCACAGAAAAGGCTACTAGTCGTTCTCAGATGATATTGCTAGGAAAGGTTGCTACAGGCGCATCGTTGTTTTTTTTGTTTGGTCAAGCAGGTCTTGCTTTTGGTCCTGCATTAGGCGGTGTTTTAATAGAGAGATATGGTTCTGAAGGAATATTGTTTTTGACATTTTGTTCCTTGCCTATTGCTGTTTTTTGTATCTACAAACTACATATCAATAAAGTTGCTTTTATTGAGGTTCAACAGACATCCTCAATAAAGAATGAAAATATGGCAATAGAATATGGGAACAAAGTTTTATTCATTGGTATTTTTGCTTTACTTGTAATGTTTAGAACTGCTCCTCAAGTAGCTTCTATGACCTTTATACCCAAGTTGTTTTTTGACAGAGGTTATTCACCAGGTGCGTATGGTGTTGTAACTACTGTATTTATGGGTGGGACTGCTTTAGGTGGTTTAGTTGGTGGGTATTTTTCTGACATAATGGGGAGATGGAAAGTGATTTGGTGGTCATTGCTTGCATCTGTATTACCAATGTATTATTATCCTATAATGGATGGAACTATGTTGTATGTTCTAGTATTTTTATCTGGGTTTTTTAATGGTGGTTCACATGCAGTTATTGTTGTCATAGCACAGTCTTTATTGCCTGGTAGAAGAGCCCTTGCTTCTGGATTAATTATGGGATTTATGTTTGCTAGTGGTGCGTTAGGATCATATGCTATCGGTATTGCTGCTGATTATTATTCATTAGTGTCAGCAATGCAAGTAAACGGTTTGCTGTGTTTATTAGGTTCATTAATTGCGCTAAATTTTTGGATCAAGTCCAAAAATTTAGCGCAACGTGGTTTGATGTAAGAAGCATTTATACTTTTAAATTATTGTGTTTGTATACGTAATGAAATTATTAGGAAAATGAAATCATTAAAGGATTTGTGAATATGTTTCGACTGATTCGTGATCATTATTTTTTGGCTATATCTTTAAATCATTTTGCCGTAGATATGCTAAATAGTCAGTTGGCTTTATTAGTAGTGTTTTTAGCTCCAGCGTTAGATCTTAGTAATGCTGATATTGGCTTAATTGTTTTAATTTCTACCTCAGTTGGGTCATTGACACAGCCTATATTTGGTTGGTTAGCTGATAAATATGGGTTGAGATGGTTAAGTGGTGCATCTTTGCTATGGTTAATTTTATGGATGTCCTTTGGTGTTTTAATTTCAGTTAGATGGTCAATTCCAATGTTGATTGTTGGAGCACTTGGATCAGCTGGATTTCATGCAGCTGGAACAGAACGAGCTACAGATCGTGGAAATCTAATTTTGATAGGAAAGACAGCAACTGCTGCTTCAATTTTCTTTTTGTTTGGATTAACTGGTCATGCTTTTGGTCCTGCTATAGGAGGTGTGATAATAGAACGGTTTGGTATGAGGGGTATACTGTTACTTACATTAGTAGCTTTACCAGTAGCTATTAATTCTATTTACAGATTGCATTGGTCTGTTAAAGACTCTGATACTTCTGAAGTATTAAGTGCTGATAAAAAAGAATCTAATAGTCAAAATGCATATAAAAGAAATATGTGGGTTATAGTTGTTTTTGTTTTACTAGTACTTTTTAGAACTGCACCTGGAATGACATCTATGACATTTTTGCCAAAATTGTTTCAAGATAGGGGTTATAGCCCTGGAGGATATGGATTTATCACTTCTGTATACATGTTTGCTACAGCTATTGGTGGTCTAGCGGGTGGTATGTTAGCAGATATCTGGGGTCGTCCACGTTTAATATTGTGGTCTTTATTGGCAGCAGTATTACCTATGTATTATTACCCTGTTATTGAGGGTAATTTGATGTATCCGCTAATATTTGTAGCTGGATTTATGAACGGAGCTTCTTTTTCGGTGGTTGTAGTGTTGGCTCAATCTCTTTTGCCCAATAGTCGTGCATTAGCTTCAGGTTTGACTTTAGGGTTTATGTTTGCTAGTGGTTCATTAGGTGCATATTTGTTTGGTCTTGCTGCAGATCTTTATCCTTTACCTAATGTCCTTCAATTAAATGCGGTTTTGTGTTTGTTGGCTGCCCTTTTGAGTTTGTTTTTACAGAAAGATGCATCAGCACAAAATGCCTGATGTTGTAATTTATGATGTTAGCATTTTTTGGATGTAGAAAACATTCTGTTATATTGTTTGTATTGTGATACTATTTTGAATTAAATGGTGTATATTAGTATCTATTGATCTACTAGATTTGTTGGAGTGAATGATTTATGTTGAAAACACATGTATGTGGAGACGTTAATTTTGATAATATTGGTGATGTTATTACTCTTGCTGGGTGGGTACATCGTAGGAGAGATCATGGCGGTCTCACATTTGTTGATTTACGTGATAGATGGGGAATAGTCCAGGTAGTATCTGATCCAAATTATGAGAAATCGCATGAAATCATGACTAAACTTAGGTCAGAATATGTTGTAAGTGTGACTGGAGTGGTTCGTGCTCGTCCGGATGTATCTTCTAATCCTGATATGCTTACTGGAGAAATTGAATTAGTGGCTCAGGAAGTAGAAATATTGAATTCGTCAAAAACCCCTCCATTTGATATCAATAAATTTTCCAAGGTAGATGAGTCTCTTCGTCAAAAATATCGTTATCTTGATTTACGTCGTAATCATATGCTTAAAAACTTGAGTTTAAGACATGATATTGTATGTTTTATTAGAAACAAATTGTCAGACTATGAGTTTATCGAAGTTGAGACTCCTATATTGTTTAAGACTACTCCAGAAGGAGCAAGAGATTATTTGGTTCCGAGTCGTGTCCATAGTGGTAAATTTTACGCGTTACCTCAGTCTCCCCAACAATTGAAACAACTCTTGATGGTCGCAGGTTTTGAAAAATATTTCCAAATAGCACGTTGTTTTAGAGATGAGGATCAGCGTGGTGACAGGCAGCCTGAGTTTACGCAACTTGATCTTGAAATGGCATTTGTTGAGAGAGAGGATATTTTGAATCTAATGGAAGCATTAGTTGTGGATATGGTGTCCGATTTAACGGACATGAAGTTTCAGGAAAAGCCTTGGCCAAGATTTACTAGTGAGGAGGTTCTAAGTCGCTTCGGTACTGATAAGCCTGATCTGCGTTTTGGGATGGAGTTAGTAGATGTGACGGAATTGGTCTCGGATAGTGATCTTAGGATATTTTCGGAAGCGGAAGTGGTCAAGGGCATTAGAGCTGAAAAATGTGGGAGCTTTAGTCGTAAGCAGATTGATTCTCTTACTGAATTTGTACGTAATTATGGTGCTGGTGGTTTGGCGTGGGCAATTATTGGGGATGATGGAACAATTTCAAGATCTTCGTTTATGAAGCATCTTCAAATTGAGATACAGAATGATATTGTAAAAAAAATGGAAGGTTTAACAGGTGATTTGTTGTTGTTTGTAGCATCTTCTAAAGAAATTGTACATGAATCCTTGTCTAATCTTCGGTTAAAGATATCTAATGAAACGTTGGATCTTGATCCAAATATTTTGTCGTTTTGTTGGGTAATTGATTTTCCATTATTTAATTGGAATCATGAAGAGAATCGTTGGGATCCTAGTCATCATTTGTTTACCTCTCCTATGATAGAAGATATTCCACTTCTAGATCGTAAACCAGGCGAGGCACGTGGGTCTCAGTATGATATGGTTTGTAATGGTTATGAAATGGCTGGGGGTTCCATTAGAATTCATGAACGGGAACTTCAGAAAAAGATTTTTGATCTTATAGGTTTAGAGGAAAAAGTTGCTTTGGAAAGGTTCGGACATATGCTTGAAGTATTTGAGTATGGTACTCCTCCTCATGGAGGTATTGCTCTCGGAATTGATCGTTTGGCAATGCTGTTAGCTAAGGAAAAAAATATTAGGGAAGTTATAGCATTTCCTAAATCGCAGCAGGCGTCTGATTTAATGGTTGGAGCTCCATCTGATGTTGACTTAGATCAGTTAAGTGATCTAAATATTCAGTTGAGTCTTAATAAGGAATAATTTGACTAAAGTACTTGCTGGTATCTGAAGTTAATGTTAACATGGTATTGACCCTGCAATGTTAGTGATGATGTGTATGATGCTGTGTCAACATTATTAATATTTAGTACAAAATTCATAAGGGAATGCGATAGGCCTTGGCCAAGGCAGGGCTTTATGATTTGTACTTAGTCTGCTACAAGCAGGCGCAGTATCTCACAAGCACACTGCATGGCGGGGTTATAGTTACAGTTAGGAAAACTAGCGAAAAATTGTAGATTCTTGACACTATTACGATAAGTGTGATATTCTGAGTTGGAAATTAGGAAAGGTGAAATTTGACACAAATTGAAAGAGTTACAGACGATATTTACGTATTTACTAGCGAATTGTACGCACAAGTGACGGCTGGAGTAATTAATACTCGTCTAGGTGCTATTGTTGTAGATACATTGCCATATCCAGTTGAAGCAAGAGAGATAAAATATTTTGTAGAAGATCAACTGTCTTCTCGTGTTCGTTTTGTTATTAATACTCATTATCATGCTGACCATGTGTATGGTACAGCTGTTTTTTCTGGTGCGCAGGTGATATCTCATGAACTTTGTAGGAATTTGTTGGCAACAACTGGAGTTGAGAGTTTGACAGCATCAAAAAATGAGTCTTCAGATTTATTTGATGTAAAAATTGTTCTACCACAGATTACATTTGATTCAGGACAATTTAGGTTGCGTCTTGGAGGCAAAACTGTTGTAATTCATCATTCTCCAGGTCATAGTAAAGATGTAGTTAATGTATTGGTAGAAGAAGATCAGGTTTTGTTTGCTTCTGATACTGTGATGCCTGTACCAGTTTTTCCAGATGGTGATATTAAACAGTTGATGAAGTCACTGGAGGTTATACGTGATATGTCATCTGAACTAACTAATTTGGTGCAGGGACATGGTCCTGTTATTTTGCGTGGAGAAGTAATGTCATATGTAGAAGAAAAGATCCAATATCTCACAAAAATCGATAAAGATGTTCGGGGAGTTCTAAAACGAAAAGCTAGTAAAAATACTCTCAAGAAATTTGATTTGGAATCTGTAGGAATAGATCGTGCGACATTAGGTGGATTAGCTGAACAATTGCATTTCACTAATCTAGAAACACTATATGATCGTCTAAAGAGGTACGTGAAGCCATATCCTAGTCTTCGCGACTAGTATGTGCAAATAAGAGATCGAGTAAGATCATTATGGTGATATCGTCAGTTATTGTTCAGATTAAAAAGGTTACGCTCTCGACTTTGATAAATAAGTTGCAGAGCGTTTTCTGTTTTTATCATTATTGGGATGATAGATCATGACAGAATTATTGTATTTAACAAATGCATATTTGTATGAGTTTGACGCTAGGGTTGTTGACGTATCTAACGATGGTCATGTTATGTTAGATTGCACTTGTTTTTATCCTAGTGGTGGAGGTCAACCTTGTGATATTGGTACATTAAATTTTGAAAATACACAGTGCAATGTACTTAAGGTTGTGAAAGAAGGTAATCAGATATGGCATGTTATTGATGAGGAGTATTGTCCCAATATAGGTCAATCTGTAAAAGGTTTGATAGATTGGGATTTGCGTTACAATTTGATGCGTACACATACAGCTATGCATATACTTTGCGGTGTAATTTGGCGTGATTATGGAGCTAGTGTTACAGGTGGTAATATGACTCCTTTACGTGGAAGAATGGATTTTGAATTTGCTAATATGACTATTGATTTGGTGAAAGACATAGAATCAAGTATTAATGTTGAGATCAATAAGGCCCGTGATGTAAAAGTTAATGTTATGCCAAGAGATGAAGCTTTTCAAATTCCTGACTTAATACGCACTAAGATTAATTTGTTGCCAAAAGGAATTACTGAAGTTAGAACAGTAGAGATTGTAGGTCTTGACTTGCAAGCTGATGGAGGTACTCATGTGTCTAATACACAAGAAGTAGGACAGATGCATATTGTTGACTATAAAAGCAAGGGAAGAATAAATAAACGTCTAGTGATTGAGATTTCTTAAGGTTAAAGTTATGAAATTCAAGCCAGTAAATTCAAGACTTGATATAGAAAATATGGAGTTAGAAGTTCTTAAGTTTTGGAAAGACAATCAAGTATTTAAGAAATCCATGGAATCACGTGAAGATGGAAGAACGTATGTGTTTTATGAAGGTCCACCAACTGCAAATGGTTTGCCAGGTAGCCATCATGTTCTATCACGTGCATTTAAGGATATATTTCCGCGTTACAGAGTTATGCGAGGAGATTATGTGTTGAGGAGAGGTGGATGGGATACACATGGTCTCCCTGTAGAAATTGAGGTTGAAAAGCAACTTGGTCTTACTGGTAAAGAACAAATAGAATCTTATGGTATTTCACAATTCAATGCTCAATGTCGACAATCTGCTTTCGAATACATTCAGGAATGGGAAAAGTTAACTGATCGCATAGGATTTTGGGTAGATCTGGAAACAGCATATGTAACATTTGAAAATGACTATATAGAATCAATATGGTGGATACTGAAGCAATTATCTGAGAAAGAGTTGATATATAAAGGCTTTAAGGTGGTGCCATATTGCACCAGGTGTGGCACAGCACTTTCTGATCATGAACTTTCATTGGGTTATCAAGACAATACGTCTGACCCCTCTATATTTGTTAAATTTCCTTTGAAGGATTTATCTAATACATCTTTGTTAATATGGACAACTACTCCATGGACTTTACCAGGTAACGTTGGAGTAGCAGTTAATCCTGAAGTTGATTATGTAACTGTTGAGTTAGAAGATGCGACTAGTTTGATTGTGGCAAAAGCACTTTGTACTACATTATTTACGGATGATACTAAATATAGTGTAACAGGAGAAATGAAAGGTACAGAATTAGTTGGTATGGAGTATGAACCTCCTTATAGCTTTATTCCTTTTGAAGGTAAGGCACATTATGTCATTTCTGCAGATTTTGTGACTACTTCTGAAGGTACTGGAGTTGTTCATATGGCTGCAGCATTTGGAGCTGATGATATGATGGTTGCAACCAAATATGATTTGCCAATTTTGATGACAGTCGATGAAAAAGGATGTTTTGTGAAAGAGGTTGTGCCATGGTCTTCTATGTGGGTCAAGGATGCAGATCCTCTGATTATTGATGACTTAGTAGAAAGAAATCTAATGTTTAAGCATGAAAAATATCTTCATACGTATCCTTTTTGCTGGAGATGTAATACTCCATTGTTGTATATGGCACGAAGCACTTGGTACATTTCAACCACTACATTTAAATCTCGTTTAGTTGAATTAAACAAAACTATAAATTGGTATCCTCATCATATTAGAGATGGAAGATTTGGTAATTGGTTGGATAATAATGTTGACTGGGCCTTAGGTAGAGACCGTTATTGGGGCACTCCATTACCTATATGGATGGATGAAGATGGAGATTGGCTGATTGTAGGATCTGTTCAGGAGTTGTCTGAATTAACTGACAGTAATTGTTCCGAGCTTGATTTACATAGACCGTATGTTGACGAAATAGTGTTTCCCAATCCCAAAACTGGTAAACAAATGAGTAGAGTTCCTGAGGTTATAGACGTATGGTTTGATTCGGGTGCAATGCCTATTGCTCAATGGCACTATCCATTTGAGAACTCAGAGATTTTTGACCAACAGTTTCCTGCTAACTATATATGTGAAGCAGTTGATCAGACTCGAGGATGGTTTTATTCTCTTCATGCTATATCAACCATGTTATTTAATAGTGTTGCATTTAAGAATGTAGCTTGTTTGGGGCTTATATTGGATGAGAATGGTCAGAAAATGTCTAAATCTAAAGGCAATATTGTTGATCCGTGGGATGTTATTGATAAGCATGGTGCGGATGCTTTTAGATGGTACTTGTATACTGCCAGCCCAGCAGGTCAAGAAAGAAGATTTTCGACTGATTTAGTAGGAGAAGTTGTAAGAAATTTTACGCTTACATTGTGGAATACATATGCATTTTTTGTGACTTATGCAAATCTAGATAGTTGGTCTCCAAATTCTGATTTTGATGTAGAAGATAAAGGTTCTGACATAGATCTATGGATTATATCTGAGTTAAATAATTTAGTTAAAGATGTAACAGATGCTTTAGAAAATTATGATGCTACTGGAGCTACTCGACCAATTGAACGATTTGTTGATTTGTTGTCAAATTGGTATGTGCGTCTTTCGAGACGTCGATTCTGGAAAACAGAAGATGATTCTGATAAGAAAGCAGCTTATGCCACATTATATCAATGCTTGTTAACTATTAGTAAATTATTAGCTCCGTCAATGCCATTTATTGCAGATGAACTTTATCGTAATTTGATATTGGATGACGATGAATCGAAAAATTCTGTTCATTTGTCAGATTGGCCAGATTATGATGCTCATTTGATAGATCAAAATCTTAATGAAGAAATGAGATTGATTCAGAAACTTGTGTCCCTAGGTCATAACGCTCGCCAAAGTGCTCAGTTGAAGGTTAGGCAACCATTGTCAGAGGTGGTATTTTGGGCTGGAGGGAAAACTAAAGATAATTTGATTGAACGATATGCAGGATTGATTTCAACTGAATTAAATGTTAAAAAAGTTCGATGGCTTGATTCAGCTGATGAAGCAATTGTTTATACATTACATCCATTACCAAAACAGCTTGGTCAAAAGTATGGAAGTCTTTTTCCGGGTATTAGAGAGGCAATTAAAACATTAGATCCTGTGGATGCATCTAGCAAATTATTGGGGGGTGAAAATGTTAGAGTTATAGTTGGTTCAGATGATATTGATATATTACCAGACGAAATTGAAGTTCGAGTTCAATCACGTAAGGGTTTTGCCACAGCAGAAGAAGGAGGTCTTGTTGCAGGTTTGGTAACTGATTTGACTGAAGATTTGATAATGGAAGGCTTGGCACGTGAATTTGTTAGAAAAGTACAGGATTTGAGAAAATCAAATGGTTTTGATATTTCTGATCGTATTAGTATTACGTATAAAGCTAGTGGTGTTTTGAATGATGCAATAGGACGACATAGTGGCTATATTATGGGGGAAGCTTTGGCTCTAAGCTTGGATTTGGTTGAAGATGTTGAAGGCAACGAGGAGAAGATAGGGGATCATCATCTGATAGTTTCACTACAAAAAAGTTAGGAGATTTGTGGCAATCATGTCTGTTTTAAAGGGAAAAGTTTTGTTGTATTTAGTTGGGTTTACAATAATTGTTATTGATCAGTATACAAAATTTTTAGTTAGGACCAATATGGTTTTAGGTGAGACTATTATTGTTCATCCGGCTTTGGTAGATATATTTGATTTGACGTATACAACTAATACAGGTATAGCTTTCGGGTTGTTTAAGGGAATTGGACAAATTGTTTCAGTAATAGCTGCATTAGTTGTTATTGTGATTATTTATTACAATCATCAATTTTCTGATAGAGAAGTATGGCTTCGAGTAGCTTTGGGTATGCAAATGGGAGGAGCTATTGGCAATAATTTGATTGATCGTCTGTATATGGGTCATGTGATAGATTTTTTGCATATTCATTATTGGCCAATTTTTAATGTGGCTGATTCATCTATTACTGTTGGAGTGATAATAATGTTGATATTGATGGTAAAAGATGTCCGTGAGACAAAGGTGTCATAGCGGTTTTTTGTATGATTAAGTTTGAAGAAGATGATAATGAGATAGAAATGTGCAATGTGTATTTACAGCATGCTGATAAGGGGAAGAGATTAGATATAGCCTTAGTAGAACATACTGATCATTTTTCTCGTTCTCAAATACAGCGACTGTTGTCACAGGGTAATATAACTGTAGATGGACGTAAATCTTTTAAGTCAGGTTATCTTGTTAAAGGTAGGGAGACAGTTAGTATTGTTGTTCCTTCTAGTGAAATTACAGAATTAGAAGCAGAAAATATACCATTAAAAATATTGTATGAAAATACGGATTTGCTGGTTATTGATAAACCTGCTGGCATGGTAGTTCATCCTGGTCCTGGTCACAGCAATGGTACATTGGTGAACGCTGTATTAGGACATGATTCTAATATGACAGGTGTAGGAGGAGATCGCCGTCCCGGTATTGTGCATCGTCTTGATAAAGATACGTCAGGGATAATAATAGTGGCAAAAAATGATTATGCACATCGGTTTTTGCAGGCTCAATTTAAGGAAAGATCTGTTGTAAAAATTTATTTAGGTTTAGTAGTTGGAAAACCTCCTTCATCTAAAGGTAGAATAGAAACAGGTATCGGTAGAGACACAAAATTTAGAATGAAAATGTCAGTATATTCTGAAGAAGATTTGAGAGCTAGATCTGCAGTTACTAGGTATAGTACTAAAGAGACATTGGAGTTAGCTTGTCTTTTGGAGATTCATCCTATAACAGGACGAACACATCAGATTCGTGTACATATGGCATATTTGGGGTGTCCGATAGTTGGAGACGCTATTTATGGTATGAGAAAATCTGTGAAAAACATATATGGATTGCAGAGGCATTTTCTGCATGCTCATAAATTGTCAATTGCGATACCAAACAAGGGTACAATGGAATTTGTTAGTGAGTTGCCACGGGATTTAGAAGAGGCTTTAACATTGGCTCGAGGTTGAAATGACTGTTAATAATGTTCGTACATTTGTTGATTTGAGATCTGATACTGTGACTCAGCCTACTCCTGCTATGAGAGATGCTATGTTTAAGGCACAGGTAGGTGATGATGTCTATGGTGAAGATCCAACAGTAATAGAATTGGAGGCTTTAGCTAGTCGGATCACTGGTAAAGAATCAGCTTTGTTTGTTGCATCAGGAACAATGGGCAATGTTGCAGCAACTATGGTTCATACTAGAAGAGGCGACGAATTGGTTTGTGGGATTAAGTCTCATATCTATAGAAATGAACAAGGAGCAATGGCATCAATATGTGGTGTTCAGGCTAGAACAATAGATGAAGAGACTAATGGTACTTTGGATATTAATAAGATCGAATCAGTAATTCAGGGAAGTGATTATCATCATGCAATTACAAGAGTAGTTGCAATTGAAAATACGCATAACATGTGTGGTGGTATACCATTAAGTATGGATTATGTAAGTTCATTGGGATATATAGTGCAAAAACATGGGCTGAAATTACATATTGATGGTGCAAGAATTTTTAATGCATCCGTAGCTCTAAATGTACCAGTGATTGATATTCTTAGTCCAGCTGATTCGGTATCAATATGTTTGTCTAAAGGACTAGGTTCACCAGTTGGATCAGTACTTTGTGGTAATTCTCAATTTATTGATATGGCTCGTCGAGCTAGGAAAGTATTAGGAGGTGGTCTCCGACAGTCTGGTATATTGGCTGCTGCAGGGATAATATCATTAACTGAAATGATAGATAGATTATCAATAGATCATCAAAATGCTAGATTATTATCCGATGGGTTTAGTAGAATTCCTGGTATATATTTGCATCACAAATCACCTGCTACTAATATGGTTTATGTTGGTTTAAAATCTAATGTTCCATTCACTGGAGTTGAATTAAGAGATAAATTGAAAGCAGAAGGTATTCTCACTGATCTTGTTAGTGAAGACTCATTTAGGTTTGTGACTCATTATGGTATTGATAAAGATATGATAGAGAAGACTATACAAGTTTTTTCAAATGCTTTGGCAGATTAAAAGATCTTGTTAGTTGTTCTTGACTTTACAATAAAGGCGATGGTATACTCTCTCGGATTAATGGGTCCCGTGGTGTAGCGGTTTAACATGCTGCCCTGTCAAGGCAGAGATCGCGGGTTCGAATCCCGTCGGGACCGCTATTTTTTGGCCCTCTTCGAAATGAAGCGGGCCTTGTTTTTTTTTATCAATGACATTTCTTACGTGAATGATTGTTTTTATTTGACACATTAATATAAAAACAATTTTAACAAGTGCCTATGAACATAATGAAGACCTATACAATGGAATTGTGGCAAGAACGCTTTTCGTCTATTTCTAAAGACAAAATATTTCAACGATTGGTATTGGGAAATTTTTTGTGGTCATTTACTCATTTTGCTTTTGTGCTTGTATCTGGTTGGGTTGTATTGTTATTAACTAATTCACCTGTAAAAGTAATTCTCTTAACGTTTTTTCAGTTTTCCGCATTACCAGTCGTTGGTTTAATAGCTGGCAAAGCAATTGACTGGTTGGGTAACCGTACGATAATGTTGGTGTCACAAATAGTATATACAATTGTTTATGTATCTCTAGCTTTTTTAATCTATGCCGAAATGATTCGGTTTGAACATTTGGCAATATGTGCAATTATCACCGGTATTTTTTGGTCTCTTGATTGGCCCGCGAGACGATCGATTTTGGGGTATGTAGTTGGAGAAAACAGTGTTACAGATGGATATATAATTGATTATACGGTACAGACTTTTGGCAGAGTTCTTGGTTCAGCTGCTGCAGGCATAATTACTAAGATTCTTGGAGAAACATGGTCATACATTGGATTTACTGTTCTTTCATTACTAGCTGTATGTTTGATTTGGGGTCTTGTAGATTATCAATCTAGATCGGTTAATCATAAGGCTAATTCTTTAGTGAAGAAGCCAATGAAATTTGTCTGGAAATATGTCTTAGATGAAAAGGTGATATTAGGAGTACTATTTGTTACAATGACTGTTAACTTTTTAGTAGTACCAAATCGCAGTCTTTTCCCAGTATTTGCTAGCAATATTTTGATGGGTGATGCTTTGTATTTAGGATATCTTGCAACTTCTTATTCTCTTGGCGGGTTTATCGGAATTTTTTTGGCTTATTATGGATTAGGTAGTCACAGAAATACTCAATTATTTTTGTTTGGTACTATATTACAGTCAATTTCATTTTCTTTTTTTTCTTTTTCATCATTGTTGGTTGTATCTTCAGTTGTCTTGTTCTTAGCAGGTATAGGATCAGCATATTTTGGGGTATTGCAGAGTGAAATTATTCTTACGCATACATCTCTAGATATGCGTAATGATGTTTTAGGATTGCTTGTAGTTGCTATTGGTTTGCAGCCTTTAGGTAGACTGAGTTTAAGTGCTTTGACTTCGATGGTTGGTCCTAGATTAGCTTTGGGTGGAACAACATTTGTTGCTTTTCTTGTGTTATTAGTTGTATCTGCTAGATTGCCTGCATTGTGGAAAGATAATTTGTAGTTTCCGTAACATTGATTTCATTTGTTTAGTAAGGTTTTTTGGATTTGCGAAGGGTTTAGATAACCTTTGGTTCTCCATTGTTCTTTTCTGTTTTTGTCAAGGAACACAAATGTTGGTGTTACTTCTATTTTCATATCACTTGCTAAATTATGATGCTTTTCTTCGCTCACATTTATTTTTACTATATCTATTTGATTTGACATTAAACTTTTAGTCCTATTCACGATAGGTTCTACTGCCATACATCCCAGTCAATATTCAGAAAGAAATTCGATGAGTATTGGTTTGTCGGATTTTAACAAAGGGTTTATTTTGTTCGAGGATTTTATTTGTGGTTTAAGGATGAAACCAATTCCCATATAAGCTAACAATATGAGAATTAGGATTATTATTTCGTTTATGTTTAGTACATCTAAAGTTAAAAGACCTAACGAACCTAATAATAAACTTATACCTATAACAAGATATGATCGATGATTAATTAATGACATGATGTATTGATAGATGTCAGTAATCTGATCTTGATGTATTGATAATGTTGTTATTCTGATACTAAAATTGTGCCTTTCATGCCAGCTTCTAGATGTCCTGCTACATTACAATAGTATTCGTATGAACCTGCCTGTTCCAAAGTGAAGGATATATTACTAGATTCACCGGATTGCAATAAATTATCTATTCCAAATTCATCTATAATAAAGTTGTGTTCCAGTGCTCCATCGTTAATAAATTGAATGTTGATTGTTTGACCTACTGAACCATTTATACTCTCTATATCATATGCTATATCAGTTGCTCTAAGAGTCATATTTAATGGCTCAGGTACACTACTGCCACATGATACGATTAGAAAAATAGTAACGATTATCAACAATACTTTGATGTATTTCATAAATGTGTCTCCTTAACACTTGTTGAACAAGTTTGTGAATAATTACACAAGTGACTATAATTATAGCATGTTTGAGAATAGATATAGCATATTAGTCAATTGATATCTGATAATTATATGCTTTAAATTTTGAAATTATTAGTCAACTACCAAATGATTAGTAAAAAAAACATTACTGACAAAGTAATTGTGATTACTGGTGCTACTAGTGGTATTGGTCGTCAGCTAGCTATACAATTAGCATCATCAGGTGCTAATCTAGTGCTTGTAGGTAGAAGTCAATTACGCACACAAAACATGCTTTCTGAGTTAAATGATATTAATGGCGTGGGTGATATTGTTGGAGAGATTTGTGATCTTTCACTTCAATCTGATGTTCATGGTCTTGCAGATAGGTTGCGTGCAAGGTATGGAAAGATTGATGTTCTTGTGAATAATGCAGGTGCTATGTTTAAGAAGGATCAATGGACTCAAGAGGGTTTTGAACGAACTTGGGCACTTAATTATAATTCAGTATTTTTACTTACTACATTAATCTGTGATCTGATGATTCATAATTCATCAGGGACTATTATTAATACCGCTTCAGCTAGTCATAGGTTAGGTCGAATACATTGGGATGATTTGCAGTTTGAGGATCATTCGTCTTTAAGAGGATGGCGCACTTATACTCAATCTAAATTAGCAGTGGTTTTATTCACAAATTATCTAGCATATGTTTTAAAAGACACTAATATTACAGCAAATGCTGTTGATCCAGGCTGGGTATCTACTCGCTTTAGTAATGATCATAGTTTGGTTACAAAAGTTGGGTGGTGGATTAGTCAACCATTGCAGTTGTCTGATGTGCAAGGATCTAAGACACTTCTGTGGTTATCAGTATCTAAAGAGGCGGACAAATTCTCTGGATGTTATTTTTATAAATGTAAACCTATAAAACCTTCAGAAAAAGCTCTTAATATGGTTGATGCGGCCAGATTATGGGAATTAAGTGAACAAATGATGGGTGTATCTCATTATTGGGACAAGATAAGATATAAAATAAATGAAGATATTACTATGGAAATGAATATATGATTGGAGAAGTAATTGTAGTAAATGATTTAATGCAAACTAATTACTCTTATTTGCTTAGTGAGCCAATTGGAGAAAATTTTCATTCGGATTTTATGCCGGACTTAACACCTAAAGAAATGTTAACCCTAGGTGTTTTTGGTGGAAAATATATGACAGACTGTGTAAATGAATTTCCTGCAGATTGGTATGTAAATGCAAGATTATGTAAGGAAAGGCGGGATCCATCATTGAACTATTTTGGAGTTAATGCTTCACAGTCCTTAAGTGTCTGGAGAGATAAAGGGTGGATCAATTATGATGATCCACGAGGATGGTTTCAATGGTACTGCCGATATTTTTTTGGTCGTAGGTGCTTAGATGATGATCGTCAAATTAAACGCTGGAGGCAAATGTTTAGACATGTGGGACAAATAAGGAAGAATTGTGAATATGGTGACCTTAACTGTAGACCTAGACAACGTCAGGCTTTACTGCACTGGGCATATGATTCGCGAGAAATATAGTGCACAGTAATAGGTATTAGTAAAATAATGACTAAGCTAAAATCGATTTTGTTGCAAGGAACTATTGATAACATAGCGTGTAGTAGTGAGAGGGTTAAACATAAATCTAAATCTAAATCGAGGTAGTGTATGGATTTTCCAAAATATAGTTCAGTGGAAGATATATTAGAAGATGTAGTAGCTTTACGCCCAAAAGGAGGAAGTGCTTATGGTTATTGTTCAGCGATGGCATACAAATTGATTGCTGAAGACAATTCACTTACTACAATAGATACATTATTTGATAAGCTTGATAGTGTTACAGAGGTTCTATTATTTGAGAAACCTACTATGGCTACTATCCACAATGCCAAAATACTTATTGTTGATGATGTTCGTAAACTTATTAGTGAGTCTGATATAGATAATATTAAGATATCTATGATTAAAAGGGCTAATCTATTTATAGAACGATCAGCAATAGCTCTAGACAGATTAGGTCAATTTGGAGGAAATCTGATTCAAGATGGGCAAGTTATAATGATTCATAGTTTTAGTAGATCATTAATGTCTTGTTTTGCTAGTGCAGTTGAGTCAGGTAAATCGTTTGAAGTAATATGTACTGAATCGCAACCTACGAAAGAATCAAGGTGGGCTATCGATCAGTTCGTTGCTTGGGGAATTAGAGTATCTTTTGTGATTGATGCTGGAATGGCAATGATTATTTCCGAGGCTGATTGGTGTCTTACTGGGGCTGATAGTATTAGTTATGTAGGAGATGTGGCAAATAAAATTGGTACATATCAGCTGGCATTATTGTCTCAAGTATTTAACAAACCGTTTTATGTAGCTTCTGAAATAATAAAGTTACAAACTCAAACTATGGAGGGATATCCAATATATCTTGAGCGGAGGCCGGATGATGAGATTTTGGATCTCCAACAATTTGGTGATGAGATTGATACAATTGACGTGCGACATCAATTTTTTGATCTTACCCCAGCCAATTGTATAAGAGGTATTATTACTGAGAGAGGAATGATACCTCCAGTGTCTATTGGTAATGAATGGGAAAAGTTTCGATTATCTTTTAATGATTGAGGGAATTATGAAACCAATTTTAACTACAATGATATATTGTATCAAACATAATTGCGTGTTGCTAATGCGACGTAATAAAGAACCTAATCTGGGATTGTGGGTAGGTCCAGGTGGTAAAATAGAAGATGGTGAATCCCCATATGATTGTGCAATAAGAGAACTTTATGAAGAAACAGGTTTGATTGCTAATACTTTAAGTTTGAAAGGATTAATTACTGAAGTGTCTCCACGTTCAGATTGGCAATGGCTCATTTTTATTTATGTAACGGAAGATTTTGTAGGTGATTTAATTCAAGATGATCGAGAAGGATCACTAGAGTGGGTAGAATTATCTGATGTTATGAGTAAGATGTTGCCAGAAGCTGATAAGATATGGTTTGATAAAATTATTGATAATTCTTCTGATGTGTATCAGGCCAAGTTTATTTATGATGATGCATTGAACATGATTGGTATCAAGGAGTATTAAAAACATTAAAATACTGTTGATTTGTGTGAGAGCAAATTATGGTGATTGAAAGGTTATACAGGTGTTCACAAATAATGTCAGATGTTACAATATAATTTTGATTTCATAATGAAAATTATATTAGCGAAAATAATAGTTGTTTAAATTAAGGTTCGAGCATTTTTTATGAAAGATTTTACATATGTTTCACCTTCCTCTATTGGTGAAGTAGTTGGTTTGTTAAGCGAAAATGAGGGTTGTGCAGCATTATTAGCGGGCGGTACTGATTTATTGGTTCAGTTAAGAAATACAAATTCAGACGTTGATGTGGTTATAGACGTTAAAAAGATTTCTCAACTGAATGATATTTCTTATGATGTAGATAATGGATTATCAGTTGGAGCAGCAGTGCCATGTTCTCAAATTTATCAGTCGGATATTATATTAGAAAAATATCCGATTATAATAGATGCAGCATCAATCATAGGTGGTAAAGCAATTCAGAATCGAGCTAGCTTTGGAGGTAATGTTTGCAATTCTTCACCTAGTGGTGATGCTATTGGAGCTATGATGGCATTAGGTGCTACTTGTGAAATTGTTGGCTCAAATGGTGTTAGAACAGTTCCAATTAATGAGTTTTTTATTGCACCAGGTAAAAATATTTTAATGACTGATGAAATCTTGGTGGCACTGAAGGTGCCACCTCCAAAACAATATTCTGGGTCCGGGTATATACGTTTTACTCCCCGAGCTGAGATGGATATTGCTGTAGCTGGCGTAGGTTCATACCTTGAAGTAGATCGCAAATCAGATCAGATATTGTCGGCACGAATCGCTTTAGTGGCTGTTGCTCCTACTCCAGTATTATCAACTTCAGCGGCTCAGATGTTGATAGGCAACACACCTATTGAAAATACTATTCAAATGGCTGCTAGTTTGGCCCAAGAATCAATTTCACCTATTACTGATGTGCGAGGTACTGCTGCTCAACGTAAACATTTAATTGGTGTACTAACTAAACGTAGTCTAAATCTTGCTGTGAGTCGAGTCAAATAATGATCAAAGGATGAACAAATTTATGTCAAGTAAGTTGGTTGTCAATTCAAACATTAATGGACAAGATGTAGAGTTTCTAATAGAACCTCAGCAGAGTTTGTTGGAAATTTTGCGTGATGCGTTTGGTCTTACAGGTACCAAAGAAGGATGTAATGATGGTAATTGCGGAGCATGTTCTGTATTGTTAGATAATCGTTTAGTCAATGCATGTTTAGTCCTAGGGGTTGAGATAGAAGGTAGGAAAGTAGTTACTGTCGAAGGTTTAGCTAACATAAATGAATTACATCCAGTGCAAGAAGCGTTTGTTGTCGAAGATGGTTTACAGTGTGGATATTGTACTCCGGGTTTTATAGTTTCAACAAAAGCTTTGCTTGATCAAAATCCTGATCCATCAGATGACGAAATAAGATTTTGGTTAGCTGGCAATCTTTGTCGTTGTACAGGGTATGACAAAATAGTTAAGGCAGTCAGACATGCTGCTAGATTAATGAATGAAGCACGATAGAGGTATTAATGAATAATTCAATGGTGAGTATGGATAAACATAGATCTGTTGGTACACGTCCAGAGAGAATTGATGCTAAAGAAAAAGTTACTGGTAGTGCTTTGTTTGGTACTGACATTATGATGCCGGGAATGCTGCATGGACGTATTTTACGTAGTCCTCATGCTCATGCTCGTATTATTTCTATAAACACTGCAAATGCGGAGTCTATGTCAGGTGTGTTTGCGGTTGTAACTGCTAATGATTTGCCCGAAGCTGATGATATGAAAGAGAAACTTGGTGAAAGTACTATTAACTACAAATTTTTAAGAGACAATAATTTAGCTAGTGATAAAGTGTTATATGTAGGTCATGCTGTAGCAGCTTTGGCTGCCGAGACTCCAGATATTGCAGAGAATGCTTTAGAATTAATTGAAGTTGAGTATGAGATATTGGATCCTGTTCTTGATGTACGAGAATCAATGTCTACCGAATTGAAAATTTTACATGAACAATTGAGGACGTTAGGTTCTACAAATGATAAATCAACTAATGTAGCCCAACATATACATCATGTGAAGGGAGATCCGTCGCTTGGATTTGATGAAGCCGATGTAATAATTGAAAGGGAATTTATTACAGCTCCAGTTCATCAGAGTTATTTGGAACCTCATGCAGCCACTGCAATATGGGGAAAGGATGGTAATTTAACTATTTACGCTTCTACACAGGGAGCTTTCGTGACTCGCAGACAGGTATCTCAATTGTTGCAGTATCCTATGTCAAAGATAAAAGTTATACCTACAGAAGTGGGAGGAGCATTTGGAGGAAAGAATCCTACCTATGTAGAAGTTCCTGCAGCATTATTGTCATATAAAACTGCTAAGCCAGTTCGTGTAGTGATGTCTAGAGAAGAGGTTATATTGGGTACTGGTCCTGGTTCTGGAACTTCAATTAAGGTTAAAATGGGTGCCAAGAAGTCTGGTAAAATCACAGCAGCTCAGGCAGAACTGTGTTATGAGGCTGGTGCATATCCAGGATCACCCGTTGATCCTGGGTCTATGGCAATTTTTGCTGCGTATGATATTCCAAATGGTCAAATAGATGGATATGATGTCCTAGTGAACAAACCAAGGGTAGCTGCTTATCGTGCTCCAGGAGCACCTCAAGCAGCTTTCGCTTGTGAACAAGTTATTGATGAACTGGCTAGTAGTATTGCTATGGATGGGATTGAATTTCGCATGATGAATGCTGCTAGTGAAGGTACTGAACGCATTAATGGTAAATTACACAAAAGTATAGCTATTAAGGAAATTTTAGGCATAATTGATGATCATCCACATTACAATGAGCCTATACAGGGACCTTATCAAGGAAGAGGTGTAGCGATTGGTTTTTGGGATAATTGGGGAGCACGCTCGAGTGTTGATATAAATGTTAATAGTGATGGTACAGTTAATTTAATTTCCGGTTCTGTGGATTTGACAGGTAGTCGTACAACTGTGGCGATGCAGGCAGCAGATGTTCTGGAAATTCCTTTAGAAAAAGTAAAATCTTCTATGGTTGACACCGATTCTATTAGTTATGCAGATACGTCTGCAGGAAGTCGAACTACTATGGCTACGGGCAAGGCTGCAGTTGAGGCAGCTTATGATGTTATTGGTAAATTGAAATTAGAAATAGCATCTCTTTGGAATGTTTCTATTGATTCCATTAGATATGCAAATGGTGTATTTAGTTCTAATAAAGGTAAAGATACAAATATGACTTTCCAGGAATTAGCTGGAAAATTATCTGGACAAGTTACTGGACATGGAAATGTAAATGTTGAGGATTGGGCTGGTGCAGGTGGAGGTACCATTGTTGATGTAGAAGTTGATCCTGATACCGGTCAAATCAAAATATTGAAATGTACTGTTATACAGAATGCAGGTAAAGCTATTCATCCAGGACAAGTGGAAGGACAAATGCAAGGAGGAGTGGTGCAGGGTATTGGATGGGCGTTGTATGAAGGTTATGAATACGATAAAAATGGCAAGGTGCTAAATGCTAATCTGTTAGATTATAAATTACCAACTGCATTAGATGTTCCTAATATTGATGCAGTTATTATTGAGAAACCTTTTCCAAGCAACCCTTATGGGGCTCGTGGTGTTGGTGAGACACCAATAATATCTCCTGCTCCTGCTATTGCAAATGCAGTGCAGAAGGCCCTAGGAGTACGATTGCATAGATTGCCTATGACACCTAGCAGGATATTAGAGGAAATTGGAATAACTAGTGAATGAATAGTTGTAATTCAATTTATATATATTCCTTCTTTGGATAAGTCGTCCATTGTCTTTTTGAAACTTAGATGCAGTATAGAAACTATACTATCTATATTGTCTTTTGTTAGAATAAGAGGTGGTGACAAGACTACTTTGTTGCGAATTGGTCTCACAAAAAGACCATTATTTTGGCAATGTGACGCTATTATTTTTCCTATATCTATATGCTCTGGAAATGTTGATTTTGTTTCTTTGTCATCTACACATTCTATGCACATCATAAAGTGACTGCCACGCACATCTCCGACTATAGGGTGATCGTACAGTGTTTTTAATTGTTTTTCAAAGTAAGGACCTATATTTTGAACATGCTCACAGATTTTATGTTTTTCCATAATCTCAATGTTTTTAAGGCCAGCTGCACAGCTCACAGGATGTCCGGAGTATGTGAATCCATGTGTAAAAAGTTCTCCTTTGTTTTGTGGTACGCTGATCACATCATATATTTGTTCAGATAGTATTGTTGCAGACAGAGGAAGATATCCCGATGATATACCTTTGGCACAGGTGATGACATCTGGAACAATGTCGAAGGTTGGTTCAGATGAAAAGAAATGTCCGAGACGACCAAATCCAGTAATGACTTCATCGGAAATGTATAGAACATTATATTTTTGACATATTTCTTGTGTACGTTTGTGATATCCGTTTGGAGGAACTATCACTCCTCCAGCTCCCATAATTGGTTCAGCTATGAAACATGCTACATTTTCAGGCCCTAGTTCAACTATTTTAGTTTCAAGTTCATTTACTTTTTCATCACAGAATTCATGCTCAGTCATGTCTATAGGTCGCCTATATGTATTTGGAGCTGATATATGATGCACTAATTCTTTATCTATATCAAAACCTTGGTGGTTAAATGTGATTCCTGTCATAGACATGGCTAAATATGTGCTTCCATGATAGGAGTCTGTTCTGGAAATTATTTTTTTCTTTGTATGTTGACCGAGTCTATTGAAATAGTGGTGAATTATTCGTATGGCGGTATCATTTGACATAGATCCGCCAGTACCGAAGAAGATCTTGTTTAGTGTGGCTGGTGTCAATGTAGATAGCTTTGCTGCTAAAGTAGCAGCTGGTGGTGTAGTGTGAGCACCAAAATTTAGATAATAGGGTAACTTGTCAACTTGATTTGCTATAGCTTCCGTCATTTCAGTGTTTCCATATCCAATGTTGACACACCATAATCCACCAATTCCATCTATGTATTGTTTGCCTTCAGAATCATATACATATATACCTTTAGATTTTGACATTATCATAGAACCTTCATTTTGAAATGTTGAAAAATCAGTCCATGGATGAATATAGTGATCTTTGTCTTGTTCCCAAATAGTTTTGTTTGCGAGATCTGTTTTTGTTGACATGTATATTCTCCTTTTTGTGATAATTCGCATCAAATATCATCAGTATTGTCGAAACATGTAAGTGCTTGCCGTAGAATTAGATTTAGTAGATAATTCTAACAGATAGGTTGAGAATTTATTGTAAACTGAAATCGCAATTTACGTACGGATTAACAATTGGATAATATTATGAATAAAATTACTATGTTTTCTCGCGTTTATGGTTGTATTGCTGGTTTAGCTCTTGGCGATGCTTATGGCATCATAGGTCAATTTAGCCTAGATGCTAATAAGCAAATGTGGGGTAGTATGCCGAAAGATCTTATGGAACCAAAAAAATTCCCTGAAGATCCTACTGTACATGCAGGTATGAAACGAGGTGAAATTACTGATGACACAATGGCAATGATGGCTATTGTGTCATCAGTAATTAAATATGGTGATTTAACATTGGACGGAGTAGCAAATGGACTTGTCAAATGGATTGAGGAGACAGATGGGTTTAATTTGCCCTGGGTTGGTCCTAGTACACAGCGTGCTATTAGATCTTTAATGGAAGGAGGCGATCCTAAAACTACAGGTAGCCATGGTACTACTAATGGTTCTTCAATGAGAGTTGCTCCGATTGCTTTTTTAGGATATCCAGATATTAAAAAAGTTTCTGAATATGCTGTAATTTCGGCAAAACCTACTCATGGATCTTGCACAGCTACTTCGGGTGCGTCAGCTATTGCTTGTGCAACTGCTTGTGCTGCTGTGACGGGATCGGAGTTGGAGGATATAGTTTTTGCAGCAATGAAAGGTGCTGATATAGGTGAAGTGTATGGTGTTCCATATTATCAGAATCCTTCTATTGCTCGACGCATTGAGTGGGCTGTAGATTTAATTAGTAATGATAAATCAGATGAAGACAAATTAAAAGATATTTACGATTTTATAGGTACTAGTATGCTGACACATGAAACTGTACCTGCTGCAATTGCTTACGTAGTAATGGCAAAAGGTGATCCAATGGAGGCAATTAAAATAAGTACATGGGGTGGTGGAGACTGTGATACTCTTGCTGCTATAACGGGAGCCATTTGTGGTGCTTATAGAGGTGTAGAAGCATTATCAATTGATATGTTAGAAACAGTTGATGCAGTGAATAATATTGACTTAGAATTGATATCGAAAAGATATTATGAGGTTGTGCAGAACATTAACCCAAAATTAATTGACTGATGAAGAAGAAAGTCGTTTTTTTGTCTAATCCAGTAATTGATATATCAATTCCTATAGAGTCTTTTCCAATTTGTGCCTCGGAGCATCAAAGTAGCTTTGATGATGTGGTAATTACTCCTGGTGGTAATGCTACTACTTTGTTCTGTGGTGTTAGATTAGGTGTTTCAATGCAAGCTTTGGGAAATTTAGGTGATGACAAACTTGGTAGTTTCTGGCAAGAAAGCCTTATGGCAGAAGGTGTAGATGTTAGTAATATGCTGATAACGGATAACAGTTCCACTGCAGTTACTATAGTACCAACTGTACCTAATGGCCAGCATGTGTTTTTGGGAGCATCAAAATGGGTTGAGAGTGGTCCTAAAGTTTTACCTTCATCGTGGAATCAGGCGCTAACAAATGCTAGTATATTGATGATAGATGGTTGGAGTTATAAATCTATGGGATGTGAAGTAATTGAGAGTGCTATACGAGTTGCTCAAAGCTCAGGTGTTTCTATTTTTTTTGATCCAGGCCCTGAGATCTCACATATACCTAGTAGTTGGACTAAATCAATTTTTGCTAGATCTAACGTGGTTTTATTGACTTTCGAAGAGGCATCTGCGATAACTAATCCGTCAACCTCTCCTGAGGAAGTAATTAGAAATGTATGTAGTTTTGGTCCAGAAATTGTTATATTGAAATTGGGTATTGACGGTATTATGGGTCTTCGAAATAATGAATTATTAAGTAATAAAGCCTTCAATGTGGACGTGCGTGATACTACAGGAGCAGGTGATAGCTTGCTAGCTGCTGTGGCACTTTCCTATTTAAAAGATCATTCCTTAACGGATATGTTGTTATTAGCCAATGCTACAGGTGCTGCATGCGTAAAAAAATTAGGTGCAGGTGTGAATGCTCCCTATAAAGATGAAATTATTGATATTTTGAAGGATTCTAATAGAGATTTGGTTTAATATTTGTGTGTGGACACGAAATTAATTGACTTTATTATGTAAATGAAAAATAGGATGTTCTTTTATTGTAAGAGTTTCTATGATTTCTTTTATGTGTGGAAGACGTGAACCGGTACCTATCTTTGAGGCTGAAGCGGCTCCTATAGCGTTTGCTAATTGGCCCATTTGAGTAAGTGTGTAATGGTTAAGGAATCCATAGACACATCCAGAAGCAAAAGCATCTCCTGCTGCAGCTGTGTTTTGCACTTCGATATTAAATGAGGGGATTTGTACGTGATTATTTTGGTTCATTAACAAGCATCCACGAGGTCCCATCTTAATGATTGCTATTTTTGCTCCATTGTTAATGAAAAATTTAGCAGATTTGAAAGTGTCTGTTATTCCAGTCCATTCATATGCTTCTTCTTCAGTAGCTAGCACAATATTAGCGTAACCGATTGCAGTTTGAATACAAGATTTGTCTGACACGAAAGCACTAGGTCCTATGTCGAAGAATATAGGTATTTCTCTTGAGTGAGCAAATTTTAATAATTTTAGCACTGATTGAGGTGTAAACAAAGAGCCGGGGTCTAATGCGTGTCCAGCTGTAAACAAGGCATCAGCAGTTTTAATAATATGTTCGTGGGTATTGTTATATTCAATTATTGGTCCAGTCGGTCTTTTCCATAGGAAAACATGATCTTTACCTTGAGTTATTAATCCAATTGATACTGAAGTGGTTGCACTAGATTGATTTACAATATGATCAACATTTATTTTCTCACTTTGGAAGATGTCAATAATTGTTTTACCATAATAGTCATTGCCTATCCCACCAATTATTATTGGATAAAGACCGAGTCGTGATGCCATTATCAAAAAATTACCAGTACCTCCAGCGTCTAACATGATGTCGTCTGCTGACTGGTGTTCTTGAGGTTTAATGGGGAAGTGAGATATTGGTATTACTAGGTCTGCTACTGGGTCACCTAATGTGACTATATGATATGTCATGGAATACACTAATTTTTAGATGGATTTTGAAATGTATTAGTGTAATTATACTATTATCACAAATATGAGTTAATTATTAAGTATTGATTTAAGCAATCGGTATATTTTTGGTGATTTTGATATAATTTAGAGGTGAAATCATTTTTATTATTACGTAAGTTCTGTTTAACCATCTGTATTTTGATGCTTGTGGCTTGTAATACAAGTGCGAATGATACAAAAACTTCGGAAACCAGTCAATCTGAAAATCTTGATTCTGAAAATGTTGAGTCTGTGCAGATGCCAGAAAAAGAAAGCTGGAAAACATTTGAAGACAGGCGTAGTGGTATTACTTTTTCGCATCCAGCTGATTGGAAAGTAATTATTGAAGACGATATCGTTATTTTTGAAGCCTCATTTGGACATCTAATATTGC
>MDTE01055075.1_pt1 | contig 33101 bp, 38 predicted proteins | sample 811231 | NCBI WGS metagenome assembly MDTE01 (sample SAMN05326651, study PRJNA326480) | marine metagenome | isolation source: seawater | place: Indian Ocean: Red Sea | collected 2010
TGCCCCGATGTTTGAATCTGGTCTTGTATGGCGACCTGATTTTCAATGGGCGGATGAGATGGCAGAAGAATGTGCTTCTTTTCCATTTGGAGACAATGATGACTTGGTAGATTCGATGTCTCAGGCTATACTACGATTTCGTGAAGGTGGATTTGTTAGACACCCGAGCGACGAATTATGGGACGAAGATCGTCCTCGTCAAAAGGAGTATTATTGATGTCAAAAGAAATAATAATAGAAAAACTTAAAACACCTAAAATTGAAAAAGAAAAAGGTGAAGTTGAAGTAAAAGTTCCTGAAGGTCCAGGTGGCGGTACTGCAAGAGGTATGGGTGCTGCAACTAAGGGCGGTAAATTTGAAGGTGCTTTTTAATATAAGGAAATAACATGGCTGAGAATCCATTTGGACAAGGTGGTCCAGAAGAAGAGGAACTCCCTATTGAGGGAAATCCTATTGACACTGCTGAAGTTCCGCCTGCTCTTGCAGAAGCAATAGCAAGTGGCGAAATAACAGAACTAGAAGATGGTTCTGTAGAAGTTGGTGAATTTGTTGAAGAAGGAGTTGCTCCAGAACAAATTCCTTTTGACGCTAATTTAGCAGAGTATGTTGAAGAAGGTGTATTAGGTCCAATATCTTCTGATTTATTAAGTGCAGTAGAAAGCGACATTGACGCTCGTGAAGACTGGGAAAAGATTTATGAGAAGGGTTTAAATTTATTAGGTGTAGAGGAAGATGAGAGAAGTGAACCATTTGAGGGAGCTTCTGGTGTTACTCATCCTGTTCTAGCTGAAAGCGTTACTCAATTCCAAGCACAAGCCTATAAAGAATTACTGCCGTCAGGTGGACCCGTTCGTGTAAATATTATTGGCGAACCTAATCCACAATCAGAACAACAAGCACAAAGAGTTCAAGATTATATGAACTATCAGATTTGCTACAACATGGAAGAGTACGATCCAGAACTTGACCAGTTGTTATTCTATCTACCTTTAAGTGGATCAGCTTTTAAGAAGGTTTATTACGATGAAACGAAACAAAGACCCGTGGCTCGCTTCGTTCCTAGTGAAGACATTATTGTTCCTTACAGTTCTGTCGATCTTGCGAATGCTGTTAGGCTAACACATAGACTGAAGATGACAGGAAATGAAGTTCGTAAACTTCAAGTTGCTGGTATCTACAGAGATGTTCCCGTCAGACCAACACATGTCTATTCTGATTTAGAAGAAACTATGGAGAAAGTATCTGGTGAGTCTGCAACAATGACTTACGAAGATGATGAATTAGAAATTTATGAGATACATACTTTCTTAGACTTAGAAGGTTTTGAAGACATTGGACAAGACGGAGAACCAACAGGAATTAAATTACCTTACATTATTACTATTGATGTAGGTTCATCAAATATACTTGCTATTAGAAGAAATTACGAAGAGCAAGACCCACAGAAAAATCCTAACCAATATTTTGTACATTACAAATTTTTACCTGGTCTAGGATTTTACGGATTTGGTTTACCACATATTATTGGTAACTTATCTCGTTCTGCTACATCTATTCTGCGTCAGCTTATCGACGCTGGAACATTAGCAAACTTACCAGCTGGTTTTAAAGCTAGAGGTATTAGGGTTAGAGATGAATCAGACCCATTGCAACCTGGTGAGTTTAGAGATATTGATGCTCCTGGCGGAGACTTGAGAGCGTCTATTATACCACTACCATTTAAAGAACCATCTGGAACTTTACTACAGTTACTTGGTATTATTGTTGAGAGCGGTAAGAGATTTGCTTCTGTTGCCGACATGCCGTTAGCTGAACAGAACAGTGCACCAGTAGGTTCGACTGTTGCTATGCTAGAGCGTGGCACAAAAATTATGTCAGCTATTCACAAAAGATTACATTATGCACAGAAGATAGAATTTAATCTTCTAGCAAATCTTTTCCGTGATTACACACCACCAGCATATCCATATGAAGTAAGTGGTGGCGATCCAAATATTAAGCAATCAGACTTTGATGACAGAATTGATGTTATGCCTGTATCAGACCCTAACATCTTTTCAACAGCTCAAAGAATTGCTATTGCTCAAACAAGTTTACAGCTCGTGCAATCGAACCCACAAGTTCATGGACCAGCTGGAATGTATGAAGCGTATAAAAGAATGTACGAAGCATTGGGCGTGCGTAATATTGAAAAAGTATTACCACCTCCTCCACAACCTCAACCTCAAGACCCTGCTATTGAAAATGCTAAAGCTCTACAAGGGCAGGGACTACAGGCTTTTCCAAAACAAGACCATCAAGCACATATTGAGGCACATTTAACATTTATGCGAACACCTGCTGTCATGGCTAATATAAATGTTATTAATCTTTTAACTTCACATATATATGAGCATGTTGCGTTACAAGCGAGAGAATTAGTTGAAGCAGAATTTGGACCTAAGTTGCAAGAATTACAGCAACAATATAATGGACAAATTCCAGAAGAAGCTATGCAAGCTATACAAGTAGAAATAGAAAATGAAGTTGCTCAACGCATTGCTGAGTTAGCTGCAAATTTATCTGAGGTTCTTGCACCTGCGGATAATGAAGACCCACTTGTAGAAATACGAAAACAAGAGTTAGCATTACAGGGTGCACGCTTACAACAAGATGCAAAAGAGTTTGAAACAAATACTATATTGAAAGCTCAACAAGATCAAATGAGTAATCAATTAACAGCACAAAGAAATGCTATTTCACAACAAACTGCTGACGAAAGAACGCAAGTTGCGAGAGAAAGAATAGACGCTCAAGAAGAAATGGCAGCGTCAAGAATTGCTGTTGAATTAGAAAAACTTAATAAAGAAAGAGTTCAAGAAGCAATTGATGTTAAACGCTTAAGAGATTTATCTCAAAGAAATTAGGAGGCAAATATGGCTGAAGAAAAAAAGACTAAAACTAAAGCTAAGACTAAAGCAAAAAACAAAGACCCACTAGGTAGAGTTGGTCTTGTTAGAGCTGTTAGAACAACAACCAAAAAATAATTATTTTTTTAAGAGGAGAAAAAAATGATGGATGGGGTTGAATTAATCCAAAAAATACTACATATTATTCGTGAACAAAAGGAGAGTGTTCACGAAAAAGTAACTTCAGGGAACTGCAAAGATTGGGAAGCATATCGGTCGTGCATAGGTCAATTACAGAGTCTGGCTTATGTGGAGCAAGAGATAATCGCTCTGGTGTCACAGGAGGATAGTGACGATGGCTAAAACAAAGCTGTATGTACCCGATAGGTACGCTGATAAAAAAGTGGAGAAGAAAGTAGAAAAGGAAGAGAAGCCTGAACTACAAGTATCCGATGCTTACACTGAAGAAAACAAAAGAGTACTTGATCCAAGTCTTCTTAAAAAATCCGCAAAAGAAAGAATACCGCAACCCACAGGATATCGTGTGGTTGTTATGCCTTTTCAAGGATTTGAAAAATCTAAAGGTGGCATTGTTATTCCCGACGAGACACGAGAAAGAGAATCTTTAGCTACGGTCGTAGCTTATGTGGTCACTTTAGGCCCTGATGCTTACAAAGATAAAAAGAAATTTCCTAACGGAGCTTACTGTAAAGAAGGCGAGTGGGTAATTATTAGTAAGTACGCTGGAACAAGAATTAAACTTGCTGACGGCGAAATTAGGATTTTAAATGACGACGAGATTCTTGGAACTATCTTGGAACCAACTGATGTTTTTACAATATAGGAGTGTCTAATGAATGATGAAACAGAAGAAGCAAAAATAGTTGAAGTTGAAGAACCAGTAACTATTGATGAAAGCCAACCGGCTATTGTTGATGTAACTGGCAATGAAACTGAAGCTACTGGTGAGCCCGTCTCTCAAGGATTAAGTGAAGAAGAACTTGATAAGAGAAGAGATAAAACCCAAAAACGAATTAACAAACTTGTTGCACAAAGAAAAGAGTCTGAAGAAAGAGAAGCCGCTGCTTTACAATTTGCTCAACAGCAAAAAGCAGAAGCTGACGCTTTAAGAGGTCAACTTTCTAATTTAAATACAGGTTATAGTGCAGAAGCATCTAGCAGAATTGATTCTCAAGAATCACAAGCTAAAGCTGCTTTTAAAGAAGCGTATGAAGCTGGTGAAGTTGATAAAATGGCTGATGCTCAGCAAGTAATGGCTAAAATTGCTATTGAAAAAGAAAGATTGAGACTTTTTAAGCAAAATCAAGAAAGAACAACAAAAGCACAAGAAGCTCAACAAAATTATCAAGAACAACCTGGTGCTCAGCAACAACAACCACAACCACAAGAATATGCTCCTCCACCTCAACCAGATGCGAAAGCAACTGAGTGGGCTGAAAGAGAAGAGAATAGTTGGTTTGGAGAAGACCGTGCTATGACAGCTACGGCTTTTACAATTCATCAACAACTTGTTCAGGAAGAAGGTTATGATCCTCAATCTGATGAATATTATTCAGAAATTGATAAAAGGATTAGAACTGAATTTCCGCATAAATTTGAAGGGAAAACTACCCGTACTCAAACAGTCGCTCCTGTAACTCAAGGAAAGACTAGCCAAAAGAGTAAAAAAAGTGTTAAATTAACCCCAGCACAAATTTCTGTAGCTAAAAAACTTGGCGTACCGCTTGATGCATACGCTAGAGAAGTTGCAAAAATTGATGCAAGAAATTCATAGAGGTACATGATGTCAGAAGAAAATAACGAATACGAATTTATAGATGCAGAAGCTACTGAAGCTCCTGTTATAGATAGAAACGCTCGGTCAAACAACACACGAGCCTCTAGCGAACGCCCCGTGCAATGGCGACCACCCAATAAATTGCACGCCCCAACCCCACCCGCTGGTTATGTCCATAGATGGATAAGAGCCGAAGTTCTAGGTTATGATGATAAGAACAATGTTCATTCAAGAATGACTGAAGGTTATGAACTCGTGCGTGCAGATGAGTATGAGGGTAGCGTCTTTCCAACTGTCGAGGATGGTAAATATACCGGAGTCATTGGTGTAGGCGGTTTACTTCTGGCAAGAATACCAGAAGAGTTCGTTGAACAACGCAAACAATATTACGCTGATCGTGCTAGACAGCAAATGCAAGCGGTTGATAATGATTGGATGCGTGACAACAATCCTGCGATGCCTAAATTTGAGGCAGAGCGAAGTTCAAAAGTAACCTTTGGTTCTAAATAAATAGAATCAAAATCTAATAGGAGTAGCTAATGGCTAATAAAGATGCTCCATTTGGGTTAAGACCTGCTGCCTTACTTGGCGGTGGTGCTTATACTGGCGGTCAAAGAGAATACGAAATATCAAATGCTAATACCACTAAAGTTTATCAAGGTGATATTGTAAAAGGTCTAGCGACTGGATATATCGATCGAATGGCTGCTGCTGATGGTGGACTTGTAGTGGGCGTATTTAATGGGTGCCAATTTACAGATTCATCAACAGGTAAACCTAAATGGTCAAACTATTGGACTGGTGATAGTAATGTGACTAGCACTGTTAAGGCTTATGTCGTGGACGATCCTAATATCATTTGTGAAGTGCAAGCAGACGATGCATTCACTATAGGTGGCGTTTTCGCTAACTATGATATTGTGGATGGTGCAGGTACAGGAAGTTCAAACAGTGGTATTTCATATGCAGAGCTAGATGTAGGAACAGCAAACACAACTGCTTCCCTTCCTTTAAAAGCTCTTGCAGTATCTACCGATCCTGACAATGATGATACAGGTTCTGCAAACACTAATGTTGTAGTCCTTATCAACAACCATTTCGCTTCTGCTGGTACAACTGGCTTAAATTAGGGAGATAAACAATGGCTATATCAAGAGCACAACTTGCTAAAGAATTAGAGCCTGGTCTAAACGCTCTCTTTGGCTTAGAGTACAGCAAGTACGGAGACGAAGCTGCTGAAATTTTCGAAACTGAATCATCTGATAGAGCTTTCGAAGAAGAAGTAATGCTTTCCGGCTTTGGAGCGGCCCCAACAAAATCAGAAGGTGCTGGAGTTGAATACGACTCAGCGACTGAAGTTTATACAGCTCGTTACACACACGAAACTGTAGCAATGGCTTTTGCCTTAACTGAAGAAGCTGTCGAAGACAACCTCTACGACCGTCTGTCAAATCGCTATACTCGTGCATTAGCACGATCAATGGCACATAGTAAGCAAGTAAAAGGTGCTTCCATTTTAAATAATGGATTCAACAACAATTTTACTGGTGGTGACGGCAAGGAATTACTTGCAACAGACCATCCGCTTTCTGTTGGGGGGACCTTTTCTAACGAACCAACCACAGCAACCGATCTAAACGAAACTGCTTTAGAAAACGGTCTTATTTCAATCAGTCAATTCACTGATGAAAGAGGCTTAATCGTAGCACTTCGTGGCAGAAAACTTGTTATCCCTGCGGAACTTCAATTCGTAGCTGAAAGATTAATGAAATCTGAAGGCCGAGTTGGAACTGCTGATAACGATATCAATGCACTTAGATCATCGGGTGCGATTCCAGAAGGGTATACTGTTAATCATTTCTTAACAGACCCTGACGCATTCTTTATTCTTACAGATGCACCAAACGGGCTAAAACACTTTACCCGTGCACCTTTAAGAACTGCAATGGAAGGTGAGTTCAACACAGGTAACATGAGATTTAAGGCTAGGGAGCGTTACAGCTTCGGATGGTCTGATCCTCGTGCGATCTATGGGTCACCAGGTGCTTAATTAATTAAGTATCAATTCTTTAAAGGGGCTAGGGATGCTTAGCCCCTTTTTTTATTTGCATTATCCTTTTTTCTTCTGTATTTTATAGATATCCCTAGACGACCAATTAAGGTCGACTTTAACGACTAAGGAGAAAAACAATGGGTCAAACAACTTTTTCCGGACCTATCAAGGCCGGCACAATCAAAGATACCACTGGTACCACCGTTGGCACTGATGTTGCTAATGTTGGTTCTGTAGTAATGGCACAAACTTTTGTACTTGATATTATTGGTGCTTCTGCACTTAATCAATCAGTTGCAGTAGTTCCTGCTAACTCACAAGTGGTAGATGTAATATTAAATGTAACAACAGTTAATAACGACAGTAGTACTGCTACTGTTGCTATTGGAACATCAGCTGATGCAGATGCTTTTTTACCTGCAACTAATGTAAAATCATTAGGAACTACACATGGAACTTTAGATACTGAAGCTACTAATGTAGGTACTACGGATTTACAAATACTTGCAGATTTTACAGCTGCAACTGGTGACGGTGCCACAGGTGCTGCGACTGTTACAGTTTTATATGTACAAAATAACAACCTATCTTAGGAGGTATAAATGGCAGGCTCTTATTTAAGCCATCAACAAGGGTCAGGTGCAACTACAATAGTTGTTGCGGGTGACACTAATAATGCTAATACTGCTGCTAAAGGTACAAACCAAGTTGTTTACTTTAGAGGTATATATTTACAAGCCGATTCGTCAGATGGAACGGTTGATATTCAATCAAAAAATTCTGGCGGAACATGGACTACTGATAGTACCTTTAAAGTAAATGGCGGAAGTAGTGATAGTTTCTACGCAGATGCAGGTTATAGATTAAAAAGAGGTATGAGGGTAGTATCTAGTGCTGGTATTACTAATTGCGTAGTATCTTACACAGCATAAGGAGATAAAATGGATATACCTATTAATTCCTTTTTTAACATGTCTGGATTACCAGATATGGTAACAAATCCAGATGGTAGTGTTACTATTGGTGGTACTACTTATAAAGATGGTAAGGTTGTAGGTCCTTTTAATTTAGAAACACCTCCTGATGGTGTAACTCAAGCACAATTAGATGCAATAGCTAATAATGGCGGAGTTTTAGACCCTTCTGACCCAGCTTTTGCTGGTTTAAGTACAGCAGAGATTTTAACTATAGGACAAACATTAGGAACACCAACAAGTAATTCAACTTTAGAAATTGATTCTAATGAGTTAGAAACTCTAAAGCGAGATACGGCAGACTTCAATGCACCAGCAATGTATACTGACCCAAATACAGGTGAGTTATTATCAGAAGAGGATTATTTCGCACTTTATCCTCCTGGACCGATAACACCCCCTAATGTAACTATTAATGATGATGGAACTAGAGTTAATACTGATCCAGAAACAGGTGTAAAATATTACTTTGCGGCTGACGGAAGTCCTACAGGAGTAATGGATGCAGATGGTAACTTTACAAGTTATGTAGATAATAACGATCCACCACCTCCTGGTAATGATCCCCCTCCGCCTCCTGGTAATGATCCACCACCAGGAACAGTAACAACAATGGACGATATTACTAATTTTTTAAATACAACTGGTTTAGGAAGTACTGCTAATTGGTTTGAGCAAGGAAGTATAACAGCTGATGAGATAAGAGATCGATATTTAAGTGGTGATTCTTTAGATAACTTTAACGCTCTTATGGAAGGATTTGATCCAAGTACATATACTTATGAAGGAAATTATTCATACAATCCTTATAATACAGATTTTGGAACAGGTACTGGAAGAGAAACAGTGTATGCATATAATCCATTAACTGGTGAAGCTACAATGATGAATGCCGGTGAAGCAGCAACATTAGGTTATGAAACTTTTAATAGCCCTCAAGAATTACTAGCAGCTTATCCAGAATTAAATGCACCACAAGAAACAAACACAACAGACACAGTAGAAAATGTTGATAATGTTGATAATGTTGATGATTTTAATAATTTAGTATCTGACTTTGATTTTAATACAGCTTTTACAAATTATTTAAATGAAAGATTTCCTCAACAAAATACTAATAATACTGGGTTGACAGGAATTGGAGGTCTATTAGGTCTTCTTGGAGGTTATGGAAGAGGTTATGGGAACATGTATGGCGGAAGTTATATGAATCCTTCTTATGGCAATCCTTTCTTTGGCGGATATGGTTATGGTTATGGCATGAATCCTTATGCAGGCGGTATTGGCTCTTTCTACGGAAATATGGGAAGTGGATGGTCTCCATATTCAACAGGATATGGTTATGGTTCAAGTCCTTTCTTCGGAGGTTATGGAGGTTTTAATTATAATCAATTACCTTATAACCCTTATTCAACATTATATAATCAATATTCTTCACCTGGATTTAGTGGGGACATGTATACAACAGATTATCAAAATTATTTAAACACACCTTTTGAAGGACAAAAATATTCACAGGATTATCAAGATTATCTAAGTACTAATAATCCTACAATGTATAACAATCTATTCGGAACAGCATAATGTCTAAACCTACCGTAGCCACAGTTAAACAAAAAATTGATGACCATGTGGATGCGTGTAGTGAGAGATACGAAGCAATTGATAAAAGATTGTGGAGAATGGAAATGGTTATGATTGGTGCTTCTGTTAGTACTATCACCTTATTATTAAGATTGGTGTTATCAGTATGAATTGGCAGCCTAATTTAAATAATTTTAGAACAGTTGGTAGAGATATAGCAGATATTGGAAGAGGAATAGGTTCTTATATTAGAAGTTGGGCTAATAGAGGTCAGACTTCTAGCCCTTATTATAAAATGTCGAATGTAGCTTATGGTGGTAATTTACAAGCTCCACCGTTTGGAGAAACTGTTCTACCGTCAATTTCAACTGGATTAAAATGGCCTGAAGTTCCTGAGTATTATAATGATCCCGTTCGTCATCCTGGTTACAGTGGTTATGATATAACTCAAATGTTGATTGGTGAAATGCCACAATTTATGTCAGAATTACATTTTGCTCAAAAAGCTGATAAAGCTTCTGGAACAACAAATTATGAAAATACATTAGGTGCATTACAAGCACAAATTGCTCGAAACAAAGCATTGTATGGAAATGCTCCACAAAACACAACTACAGTTCCTCAACATAATAATGTAGCAACAAATTATTATTCTAATAGAAATAATTATTCACCTGGAATTACTGGTTTGATAGGATTGATATAATGCCCATATCACGATCGCAAATGGGTGAACAAATACAAGACTCAACTAAAATAAAAAAATTTAACACAGGTGGATTAGTAAGCTATAATGGTCGAGCTATACAACCAGGCACAAGGTCTGGAAATATAGGATGTGGTGCAATAGCTCCTGGTAAAAGAAAATTTACTAAAATAGGATAATGAAATGGCAGTTAGTAATAGTAAGGATTTTGAATTAGATGTTGCTGAATATGTTGAAGAGGCATTTGAAAGATGTGGCTTACAACTACGAACTGGCTATGATTTAAAAACAGCTCAAAGAAGTATAAATCTTATGTTAGCTGATTGGGCTAATAGAGGTCTTAATCAATGGACTGTAAAAGAAAAAATTCAAACACTTACAAAAGGTCAAACAAGTTATGATTTACCGACTGGTGCAATTGATGTTTTAGGTGTTGCTACTCGTAAAGTAGTAAATGGCAAAAATACTGATACAATTATTCAAGCAATTGGTCGTAAAGAATATTTACAAATTCCAGATAAATCTAGTGAAAGCACGCCAAGTCAATATTTTGTAGATAAACAAATTACTCCAAAAATAAAAATATGGCCGACATCAAATAATAACAGCGACAAAATTGTTTATAATTATTTAGAAAGAATTGACGATGCTGATCATGGCCCAAACACTATGCAAGTTCCATTTAGATTTTACCCATGTTTAGCTAGTGGTCTTGCTTATTATCTATCTATAAAAAGAGCACCAGAAAGAACACAACTTTTAAAAGCTGTTTACGAAGAAGAATTTAAAAGAGCGGCAGAACAAGATGAAGTAAGAGAAAGTTATCAGATACGACCTTCTATGCGTAGTTATAGGAGGCTAACATAATGGCTTATGCTGCTGGAAAAAATGCTCTTGGTCAATGTGATAGATGTGGACAACGCTATTACTTAAAACAATTACATAAAGAGTGGAACGGTCTAAAAACTTGCCCTAGTTGTTGGGAACCAAAACAACCACAATTAGAATTACGAGTAAATGTAATAGACCCAGAAGCTCTATGGGAACCTAGACCAGATAAAGATACGCCTGCGGGCGAAGGTGTAGTAAAAACTACTAAGGTAAACGCATTTACAGATAAAACATTTGATCCTATTGGATATGCTTTTTCTTTGTCTGCTATTGAATCAAATGTTGGAACAGTAAATGTAAATATTGGACCAGTTCCTGAAGAAAAGACTTATACAGTTACAGCGGCTGGAGGAAAATTTTATTTAGATGCAGTACAAAATCCATCTATAGAATTTAAACGAGGTTCGACATATACATTTGATTTATCAGACTCTTCTGTTGGAACTCATCCTTTACGATTCTCTACTACAGCAGATGGAACGCATGGAGGAGGAACGGAATATACAGATGGAGTTACGGTAACGGGAGTTCAAGGAACAGCAGCTGCAAAAATAGAAATTGTTGTAGCTTCTGACGCACCTAACCCTCTTTATTATTATTGCATTAATCACTCAGGAATGGGTAATTCAATAACGGTGGTAACAACATGACATTAGCAGAATTAAAATCACTTATTCAAAATTACACGGAAAACAATGAAACAACTTTTGTAAATTCATTAGATGATTTTATTAAAAATGCTGAAGAAAGATTATTAGAGCTTGTTCAGATAAATGTATTTAGAAAAACATCAACTGGTCAATGCACTGCTGGTAATAGATTTTTAAAAGGACCAAGTGATTATCTTGCGTCATTCTCTTTAGCTGCAATTGATGCAAATGGAGATTATCATTATCTTGATAAAAAACATCCGTCTTTTATACAAGCATATGATTACGATCCAAATCAAGCATCTTTACAAGGAATACCAAAATACTATGCTGATTTTGATGCTGGTGCGGTTATAGAAAATGAAGATAATACTTTTTTACTTTCACCTACACCAGACGCAATTTACACAATGGAATTAAATTATTTGTACAAACCGCCTAGTTTAGTAACAAATACTGATGGTACTTATTTATCTTTAAATGCAAGAAATGCTCTTTTATACGGATCATTAATTGAGGCATATATTTTTATGAAGGGAGAACCTACCTTACAACAAGAATACGAAAAAAGGTTCGCAGAGGAAATATCACGACAGAAAAACCTATTTGAAGGCAGAGATAGGAGAGATGAATATCGTTATGATAGTTTAAGAATAGAGGTGACTTAATGTTTTCAGATGAATTAGGCGTAAAAACCGGAACAGTTAATGTAATAACAACAGATAATAAGGGACTAGATAGTGATCATTGGGCCGATAGAGCAACCAGTCACATTATCTCAGTTTCCCAAGATGCTCCGCCTGCAATACGAGACCAGGCAGAAGCATTTAAAGAAAATGTCCACAAGGTATTGAGATATTATATGCAACAAGCTATATTGTCTGAGCGTACGACTATTTGTGGTACATTGTCCCAACAGGGACATGATGACCTCGCTGAAATTATAAGGAGAATGTAATATGGCTATAACACAAGCAATGTGCACAAGTTTTAAAGTAGAACTTTTACAAGGTGTGCATAATTTCTACAACGGATCAGGAGGTGGATCATCTGGAACAGGTGCAACATTTAAAATTGCTTTATATGCCGACACAGCGACTATGGGTGCTGGTACTACGGCATATTCTACAAGTGATGAAGCAAGCGGAACAGCTTATGTAGCTGGCGGAAATACTTTAACTAATGTAACACCATCTAACCCTTCAGGAACAACAGCTATTACAGATTTTGCTGATACGACTTGGAGTACTTCTACTATTACAGCTAGAGGTGCTTTAATTTATAATTCAACACAATCCAATAAAGCGGTATGTGTTCTTGATTTTGGATCAAATAAATCATCAAGTTCTGGGGATTTCACCATTCAGTTTCCGACACCTGATGCTAGTAATGCTATAATAAGGATTGCTTAATGCCTCATTTTAGTTTGCAAATAGCAGATAGAGTAAAAGAAACCAGTACCACTTCTGGTACGGGAACGCTTACACTTGCCGGAGCCGCTGATGGCTTTCAGGCTTTTTCTGCTCTAGGAGATGGAGCAAGAACTCAATATGCTATTGTAGACTCAGCAAATAACACATGGGAAACAGGTATTGGAACCTATACAAGCTCTGGCACCACATTATCAAGAGATTTTGTTTTTGAATCATCTAATTCAGATGCATTAGTAAATTTTGCTGCTGCCGAAAAAAATGTTTTCGTAACAATGCCTGCCGAAAAATCTGGTGTTTTATCTGCTGTAGACATTGCGTCTGCATCAGGAACTATTACAGGTTCTCAAGGAGTGATACCTGAAACAACAGGTGGATTTACATTGGGTTCTGTATTTGTAGGAAAAACAGGAACAACAATATCAGGATCAGGTAATGTTACTGTTTTTGATAACGCTGTTTATTTAATTGCTGATACAGCTTATAGTAATGAAATATCACCTTTTTGGGTAGATGGAACAATTGCTGATAAATCTGTTACATTAGGTCAATTAAATGTAACTGGAACATTAAATGTTGCTGCAAGTGCTAGTATAGAAGTTATTGACGCAACACAACATGCTGTATTAGAATTAGGCAGCACTATTACGATGACTTAGGAGAAAAATATGTCAAAATTAGTCGTAGATGAAATTCAATATAGTGGCGGTACTGCTCTTACTTTACCAACAGCAACACCAGTCGCAAATGATCAATTAAAAACAGATGGGTCTGGCAATTTAGGTTGGACCAATTATGCAACATCAATAAAAAGACCTAATGTTACATATACTTTCCCTGCCGCTGCTGGTAGTGCTAATCAAGCCCTAAAAACAGACGGATCAGGTAATATGGATTGGGCAAACGCACCTGCTAACCCTATGTATAATGTAGGAAATAGTACAAACAGAAGATATGGTTATTATCTATTAGATAAAGTTGACTGTGTGTCTACTCCTGCTAGTGCTAACATTAATTTCAATTTTCCATCAAGCTATGTAACTAACACTGCTTCTATGATAGGTATTTATTTAAAAGTAATATGACTAGGAAATGTAACTAACGGTGATTATCCATATATGAGATTTGTAGATAATAGTGGAAATTCTGTTCATCAAAACACACAAAATATGGCTGGTTGGAGAAGGACCTATGGGCAGGGAGCAGGTGCATCTGACTGGCAATCAAGTAATAGTAGTTATATTGAATCATCAAATGCAATGAACCAAAGTATGTTTGGAACTAGCACTGTAGCTTTTAATGATACCTCAAGTACCACACAGTATGGAAAAGGTTGTCATATGCATGTATATGCCTATATGGGCAATGCAATGCCTTCGGTTTGGTGGGCATATGGTGCATCTGAATCAAATAATCAACCATTTGGAATGTGTGGTGAGGCTTGTTTTATACAAAATCAATATAATGGTTGGAGGGCTTTAAGTTCAAAGCCTTATGGAGTACAGATCACGAGTCCTAACGGAACTAATTGGAATGATGGAATGGTTGAAATGTATGGAATAATGCAAGACGCTAATGTGAATTACCCGTAATAAAAAAGGTGGAATATGAGTAAAGTAGTAGTAAATAAATTACAAAACACAACAGGAGGTTCTCCAGAACTTACATGGATGACAGCTGACGGAACAGCTGGTCAGATGGTTAAATCAACAGATGGATTAGGAACATTAGCTTTTACATCTGATTCTTTACCTATAAAAACACAAGACGGAAACACGACACTAAATTTTCCAAATAGCATTGCATCTGATGGTTTAGCTTTTAAAACAGACGGAGCAGGTAACTTATCAACATTTAGTGCGACAAATCCTTTTACTGTTTCTGGTTCTTCGCCAAAAGAAACAGGATTAAGATTATGTGATAGAGTTGATATAACAAATTCTACGCCCGCCGCAACAGTTACGCTTACTGTGCCAACTGCTTATACTACAGATTTATCAGAAATATTAGGGTATACAGTAAAATTATATGGCTTAAGAATTGCCAATTCAAATTATTGGACTCTGAAATTGCAATTGACAGATCAAAGTGGCTCAGTTCTTACTTCAGCTGGCAGTGAGTATGTTGCAGGTGGTGCTCATAATACCGGCAGCAGTAGTAATCCTGTGGGGTTTAGTTATGCTCCGTCTAGTGCTAATTACATACAGCCAAATTATTCTCAAATAGTATCTCAATACAATACTACATCAAGTATTTTTGATGACGCTAACGGATTAGGTGGTGGTAATGTAGATTCTGGCACTCAGCATATGGATCAAGAGATATTAATATATAATGCCATCACAAATAAAACATATTTAAATATTTGCAATATTCATAATGCTCCTGGAAATAATTTTGAGCGTGTTGTGTCTCATGGACAACTCGTGGGTGGCCCTAGTGCTCGCATGGGTGGCTTTATACTTTCAAATAACCAAACAGCCAATTGGATTGACGGTATAGTTGAGCTTTATGCTCATTTTAAAAATGGAATAGATGTATAGGAAAATATTATGGGTAAAATAGTAGTTAAAAATATTCAATCACAAAACAGTACAACAGCTTTTAAACTACCTGCCGCAGATGGCACAGCTGGTCAAGTAATGAATACTGACGGAAGTGGAAATCTTGGATGGGGCTCTCAAGAAACTTTTAAAAGTGCAGACGGCTCTTCCTTAACTTATACTTTACCAAACACTGATGGAAGTTCTGGTCAATTTTTACAGTCAAACTCTACAGGTGGAGATACAAAATGGGGAACTGTAGCTAGTCCAACATCAACACCAGACGGCACAGAGCAGGGTTGGCAATTTTTAGAAAAAGTTGTTTTTGACGAATCAGTTACAGGAAATACAGCGGAAATTAACTTAAGTGTGCCAACAGCAATAACAACAACACCAAGCGATGTTCTTGCCTTAAGATTGGATTTTTGGTCAGTTAGTGGGATGGCTCATAGTTATCAGGCTTTTCCTGCTATTAGAAATTATGATCAAGCAGGAACAACAACAGCTGGTCAAGTAAACCTTCAAACTCACGGGGTAAGTTATTTTGGCTCTTACGGAAGAAATACAAATTCTGGAAGTTATAGTTATACTGCTGGAAGTGGATTTTATCCAGATACTCAGTATTTTGGTGGATCGTGTGATTTTACAAGTTCAGGTCAAAAATTATCTTACAACAGCACAGGTTATAGAGGTGCAGGAATTTGTGGTAGTTATATATATTGGAACGCTAGGGGTTATCCTTTTGGAACAATGATGTCATGGGGAAGTGCACACAATATTGATTGGAGTCAATATGACGGCTATAATTTTGGTGTTGTATATAACAGTCAAACTACTCCATTTGGTACAGTAGGTGTAACACATACAATGACTTTTAAAGTTCACCTTACTAATGGAAGTAATATTAATAATGGTACATTTGTACTTTCAGGATGGTTTAAAGACGGAGTTGTTTAATGGTTTCTGAAGTTAAATCTAATGATGATCTAACTCTTTCTTCAGCCGCTGCAAAAGATGTAAAAATAAAATCAAGAAATACATCTTATACTTGGCCCACAGCAGATGGAACAGCAGCTCAATTTTTACAGACAAATGGAAGCGGAACTTTATCATGGGCTGGAGCTGGTGATCCTGTAAAACAATTTTGTGGTTCTATAGATTTAAAAACCTCAACACCTGCTAATTTTATACTTTCTAAAAAAGCATCTATGACGGCTTCAAATATTCGTTCTTATGAAATGCATTTTTGGGGAGTATCAACTAATTCAGCTGTAAATAATTTTCAAATAAGGATAGTACCTTACAATAATGGATCATCTGTTTCCACAGGAAATCAATGGAACACTTCAATATTTCGGGTTTATCAAGGAGGAAGTTATCAAGGAACAAATTATGGCATGAGTCAGAACTATATGTCACCAGGATATTTTGGTGGTTCTGGTTATCCTTATGCTAGTAATACATATGCCGTACAAGATTACAATGGTAATGCTTACTCTCCTAGATTTTACTCTCATTTTATATACGAAAATAATCTGAAAGCATCGGGATATCAGTGGGATTCTTCTACTAGAACTGCTGCTTCTGGTAATTATATGGATAGGGAATGGGGAGTAGCCGGTGCTGCTAATACTCAACCCGTTTCAAATTACGCAGATGCTTTTTATGTTTATAATGCAGCTGGAAATTTTACAGAAGGTATCGTTGCTTTATATGCAATTACGGTGTAATTAATATCATGGCAAAACAACAAGTATATGATGGAACACTTAATAAATACATTGAAATTGATGTAAGTATTCCAGAAGAAGATACAGAATTAACAAAAACAAATGACTCTATTGTAAAAAGAGGTATGAGAAATGATTTGTTGAAAGACAGCGACTGGGTTGCTCTTGCTGACTGTCAATTAACAGATTCTCAAAAAACAGAGGCTAACGCATATAGGCAATCGTTAAGAGATTTACCTTCTCATACTGATTTTCCTTATGTAGATTTTCCAAATAAGCCAAGTTTTCTATAATAGTTATGTTGATTGTTTTAAAAAAATAGTATAGTTTATTAAAAAATTAGGAGTAAAAATATGGCTTATCAACAAAGTGATTTTCCGGTTTTTTCTACAAGACCGCAAATGAATGTAAGGGATGACGATCCTAGCTCACCAACTTATGGTCAAAGGATTAATAAAGACTTTACTGATGAACAGTGGGATAGAGCAAAAGCAGAAACTCAAGAGACTATTGATAATTATGAAACCAACAGAAAAGATGGAATTAGGTCTATTAGAAATAATCTTTTAAAAGATACTGATTGGGCTCTTGTTGCTGATTCTCCATTAAGCTCTGATGATAAAACAGCACTTCAAACATGGAGACAGGAGTTAAGAGATTTACCAGATTCTAATGCTGATGTTGATTTAATAACATTTCCTGATTGTCCTGTTGCATCTTTAAATATTGCTACACCTGCATTTCCACCTCAAGGTAGTGCTTAATGTCGTTTCCATCACCAATTAATCCAGATGGTGAAATGAATGTTAATGAATTACACTCAAGACAGCACAAACATGAATTTAATGTGCAATTTTCTGTAATTAGTAAAGATAGGAATTTTCTTAATGCATTAGAAGATATTAATTCTAATGAATTAGGCGATCAAATAAAAGCACTTATTAAAGAAGAAAATAGACAATTCACAACAGAATAGTGTAAATTGTCTGTATTAGGAGTAATATAGGCAAATGTCTTTAGGTTTTACAACATATTCAGAAGCTGCTTATGCACAATCTTTAACTTCCGCTAGTATAGTTGTTGAAGCTACTGGTGTAGTTGGAACTGGACAAATTGGAACTGTCGCAGCTGGTCAAACATCTTTTATTCAAGTAACAGGTGTTGAGTCTAATGCATTGCTTGGAACAGTTAATGTTGAAGTTGTTGCTCATGTAACAGTTCCAGTAACAGGAATTGAAGTGACATCAACACTAGATAATGTTAGTGTTGGCACTGGTGTAACTGCATATCCAAGTGGTGTAGGTGCACAGTTACTTATAGGTTCAGTAACCGTAGGATTAGGTTCTGATATATTTGTAACAGGAGTTGAAATAACAGGTTCTATTGGTACTACACTTCTTTGGGAAGAAGTTGATACCAGTCAAACACCTAATTGGGTAAGGATTGCTGCATAATGGCTACATTTAGTAATTTAGGTATAAAATTAATTGGAACAGGCGACGAGTCAGGTACCTGGGGAACAAGTACAAACACAAATATGGAATTGGTTGACCAGGCAATATCTGGTTATGTAGATTATTCTATGTCTGATGGAGATATTTCATTAAATGTTGCAGATGGCTCTTCAGCTGATGCATTAAATAAAATTATTAAATTTACAGGAACTTTATCAGCTAATAGAACTATAACATTTGGACCAAGTGATTTAGAAAAAAGTTGGTATGTACAAAATTCTACGACCGGTGGTTATGATTTAACTTTTAAACAAGGAACATCTGGCACTACAGTTACTGTTCCTAATGGAATTACAGCTATTATCTATTCTGATGGTGGGGGAGCTACTAATGGTAATATAGCTAATGGCATTGGAAGATTGTTAACACAAGGAATTATTCCAGATACAACAAATACATATGATTTAGGAGCTACGGGAGTTGAGTGGAAAGATTTATACATTGATGGAACTGCTTATTTAGATTCTGTAGATATTGATGGAGGATCAATAGATGGTGCAGATGTTGGATCAAATGCTCCTTTAACAAATTTAACTGTTGATTTAGTGAATCTTAATGGAAACAATATACAAGCCACATCAAACCAATTAGCTTTTGTTACAGGTGGTTCAGCTGAAAGAGTAAGAATAGATTCTTCTGGAAATATATTTTACGGTGGCAGAACATCAACTGCGGCTACTGACAACGCAACTGCTTTTATAGACACAAACACGACTTTTAAAAGCTATCAAAGTAGTGGTATTCAACATATGACATTTTTAAATGGTGCAACTACTGTTGGTTCTATTTCAAATGATGGTGTAAACGCCGCTTATAATACAACTTCTGATTACCGAAAGAAAAATGTAATTGGTGATATAGAAGATGCATGTGAAAGGGTTCTTGACCTTCGACCCCTTCAATATGAGTTTAAGGATATTATTAATCCTACAAGACAAGAAGGTTTTTTAGCTCATGAAGTACAAGAAGTTGTACCTCAAGCAGTCACCGGTGACAAGGACGCTGTTGATCCAGTAACAGACGCACCAATTTTGCAGCAATTAGATCATTCTAAGCTGGTTCCTTTACTTACTCAGGCATTGAAAGATGCTATCTGGAAAATCGAAGACCTCGAAGAGAAAGTGGAAGAACTACAAGATGCCGTTAGCGAAATTTAATTTCAGACCAGGAATAAACAAAGAAACAACAGATTATACAGACGAAGGTGGATGGACCGATGGTAATCTTGTTCGTTTTCAATATGGACTACCGCAAAAAATAGGTGGGTGGGAAAAGTATTCTGGTAATTCATTTGTAGGAACTTGCAGAAGTTTACTAGAATGGTCTGATTTTGATGCTAACCAATATGTTGGTGTAGGAACTAATCGTAAATTTTATGTTTTAAATAACGGAAATTATTACGATATTACACCATTAAGAAATACACAAACTGTAAGCAATCCAATGACAACAAATGGCACAACTTCAGTGCGGTTTACTGTCACATCTCATGGCTGTGCAACTGGTGACTTTGTTACTATATCTGGTCTTGCTGCACCAGTAGATGGTATTCCAATTACAGAAATAAACGCAAATCATACAGTAGCTGTTGTAGATGCTAATAATTTTGATATAACAGTAAGTACGACTGCCTCTGGTTCGACTTCCAGTACTGGAGGCTCTCTAACATTTGAATTTGAAATTCCAACCGGAGAAGACCAACAGTCTTTATTAGGTGGTTGGGGAGCAAGTACATGGAACTCAGGTTCTTGGGGATACGGCTCTCCTTCAACGGAATTTAGACTATGGAATCAGGATAACTACGGTGAAGACCTTATTATTAATTATCGCGGTGGAGCTATTTACAAATGGGATGAGTCTGGAGGGACGGCTTCCCGTGCCACCAACATTACGGCTGATGCAAGTGCCAACCTTGCACCAACTAAAGCCAATCAAGTTATCGTATCTGAAAGAGATGGACATGTTATAGCACTTGGCGTTGATCCAATATCTGGATCGTCAAGAACTGGAACAATAGACCCTATGATAATAGGAATATCTAACCAAGATAGTGCTGTAGATTGGCAAATAAGAACAGACGGCACTTCAACTGCTGATCAAATAGAATTAAACTTAGGCTCAGAAATTATTGGTGGTCTACAAACAAGACAAGAAATATTAGTATGGACCGATGTCGCATTGTTTTCATTGCGATTCGTAGGCGGACCCCTTCCCTTTACCACTTCTCTCCTCGCTAGGGGTCCGTCGATTATAGGGCCAAATGCTGCTGTTAATGGTGCTGACGCAACATTTTGGATGGATAAATCTAATTTTTATGTATATACAGGGTCTATTCAATCACTTCCATGCACTGTAAAAGAATATGTATTTGGCGATCTTAACTATGATGAAAGATATAAAATATTTGGTTTTTCTAATCAAACATTTGATGAAGTTGGATGGTTTTATCCCTCATCAGGATCAACTGAGGTTGATAGATATGTAACATATAATTATGTTCAGCAAACATGGTCTATAGGTAAATTAAGTAGAACAGCTTGGATTGATTACGGTATCTATCAAAAACCAAGAGCAACAGAAGGTTCTTCTAATGGATATATGTATGCCCATGAAACTGGATATGATAATGACGGCTCTCCAATGGATGATGTATATATTCAATCTGGTGATATAGATATTCAAGATGGTGAACAATTTGCCTTTGTTAGTAGAGTTATACCGGATTTTAAATTTATTGGTACAGATGTAGCAGGAAGTCAAACTGTTGATTTAATTGTACAAATGAGAAATTCACCTGGAGATAATTTATCCACAGATGCTAATATCCCAGTTGATTCAACGACAAAAGTTAAAAACATGAGAGGGCGTGGAAGACAATTTTCTTTAAAAGTTTCTAGTTATAATAATGGATCAGCAAACACAGCAAACAGATTAGGTGTAGGATGGCGATTAGGTTCTACACGACTAGATGTTAAACCAGATGGGAGACAATAATGCCAAGATATGACATAAGACAGGCTTTCTCTTCTCTTCCTCGGTTTAATCAGGAAGACATAGATGCCAATACTTTGAATAGGTTAGTGAGAACAATTGAACAAAACCTTTTCCAATTGGACTTAAATGTAGTACCTTCCTACACAACAACGGAAAGAAATAGTAGAAAATTTAGCCCAGGTGGGTTAATATTCAATACAACGATCGAAGTACATCAAGCGTACGATGGCAATGCTTGGCGAAATTTGTATGAACCGGTGTTTTACCCAACAGGGGTAAGTACCATTAGCTCATTAGGAACAGTAACAGTGGTGACAACATAATGGCATTACCAGCATTAATAGGAGGAAGAGCATTAATTCCTTTCGTTAAAAGAGGACTTCCAAGTTTATTCGGTAAAGTGTCTTCCTTATTTGGTAGGGGAGCAGGGGCAAGTAAAGCAGCATCAAAAGCTGGTCAATTTTCTGGTCTTAGCGGATTTATGGGAAAAGCACTTAGCCCATTAAAAAGTCCTTATGTTCATTCAGGTCTATTATTAGCTCCAACATTAGCTGACCCTAAAAGTGGTCTTCGTAAAGATTTTCAAAAAGGTAATTACGGAAGAGCACTAGGAACAATAGCGGGAACAACTTTAGGTGGTGGATTGCTTGGAAAATTAGGAGGAAAATTAGGAAGTAAATTATTTCCAAGATTAGGTATAGGAGGATTAGCAGGTGGTACTTTAGGTCTTTTAGGAGGAGGAATAGCAGGTGGTATTGGTGGTTATAATGCAGGAAATATTATGGATGCATTAACTGGCTCTGGTCAAGCACAAGCTATGCCTAGTCTACAAAACATAGGACAAGGTATAACTTCTTTAGCTGGAAATTCAAAAAATTTACAAAATACATTATCAAATGTAGCAGGAATGTATGTTCAAGGTAAGTTAATGGATGCACTAGGTTTTCCTCAAGCTGATCAATATGCAGATATGCAATTAAAAAATTATTTAGGTTCTGAATTACTTGGTGGTGGTTTTGAACAAATTCCTAATATTGGTTTATCAAGTGGTATGGGAAGTATTGGTCAATTTGATCAAACATCAAACACTTACGCTGATATAATTAACAATCCATATAAAGAACAAATAAAAAATGATTCTGGTATGACAGAAATTAGTGATGAAGATATTATTAATTTTATAGCAAAATTAAATGATAAAGAATCTGATGTCTATGATGATGATGGTAAATTAAAACCAGAATCTATAAGAATGTTGATGTTAGTACAGGCATTACAACAGCCAACTAATTTACCAATTAGAAATGCACAAACAAATATACAAGCAAGAAACGCACAAGCGAGAATGGATATACAAAATCAATTAGGTGGAAAATTTAAAACAATTGATCCTAATCAATTATATCCTACTTACGCACAACCTAATGTTCCAATTAATACACCTAGAATGGGTTATGCAGATGGAGGTATTGCTAGTTTTCCTGATTTAAGTGGAGATGGAAAAATAACAAGAAAAGATATTCTTATGGGTAGAGGTGTTGATTTAAGAGAAGGTGGAGAAGCTAGTGGTCCTGGCACAGGAACAAGTGATTCGATACCAGCAAGATTATCAGATGGTGAGTTTGTTATGACAGCTAAAGCTGTTAAAGGAGCAGGTAATGGAAGTAGAGCAGAAGGTGTAAGAAAAATGTATGAGTTAATGAATAGTTTGGAGAATGCATAATGGTTGATGAAACATCTACGACGGGATTACCTCTCGCAACAGATTATATACCTCAAGGTAGAGTTGATTATCAAATGGCTGACCCTTATATAAGGGCTCTTCAAGAATTTTTATTTAATCAAGCCTATGCTGTTTCTTCTAATCCCCCTCCAATTGAAGCACTTACAACTCAAATTGCTCCATTTAACCCTTTAGAACAAAGAGCTTTAGATTTAACCTCAGTGGGAGTAGGTTCTTATTTACCTTACTTTAATAGGGGAATAGAAGTAACTGAAGGTGCTCTTCCTTTTATTGGAGAAGGTGCTGCTGTAATGAGAGATGCTTATCCTCTTTATGGCGAAGCAGTTATGGGTTTAAGAGACGCTGCTAACTTAGCAAGAAGTGGACTACAACCAACTGAAAGAGGAATTTACGAAGCGATTAATATGCTTAACGCTGGACTTGGTTCTTTTGATCAAAGAGCAGCTAACTATTATATGAATCCATATGTTAATGCTGTTTTAGAAAATCAACTTGAAGATATAGATGAGTTTTATAATCAAAAAATAACAGACTTAAATACTCAAGCTGCCGGTTCTGGTTTAAGAGGTTCTGCACGAGCAGGTTTATTAGGTTTACAACTACAAAAACAACAACAAGAAGCAAGACAAGATGCTCTTGAAAGAGGATTAGGTACAGCATTTAATCAAGCACAAAATCAATTTAACTTAGAACAACAGGCATTAAGAACAGGTGCCCCAACTATGGCTAATTTAGGTCAAGCCTTTGGACAAACAAGAAGTGGTTTAGCAGCTTTATTATCTAATTTATCAACAGGTGTTGGTAATTTAGGAACTAACTACACAGGTTTAGGCCAAGGTTTAGGAAACTTTGCTCCTGTTATGGCAAATCTTGGTGGTGCATTTAATAGATATGGTAATAATTTACAAGGATTACAATTTAATGACATTAATGCTTTAACTTCTGCTGGACAAAGAGCAAGAGCTTTTGAGCAGGCTGTTTATGATACGCAAAGAGCTAACGCTATGAGCATATATATGGACCCATTAAATAGAACTGCGTATCAACAAGGGTTCTTAGGAATGTCTCCTAACACAATGAGTTATGGTATGCTCCAACAACCAGCTCCAAGCCCAATGCAACAAACATTTAATAATCCATCTTTTACTTCTCAATTCCCCACAGGAGAAAGTTCTAGTAGTGGAGGAGGATTTTTTAACACAGCTTTTGATTATTTAGGATTATAACCATGAATAACCCACCAATCATAAAGCCAAAAATATCAAGCCTAGCAACTAAATTTGCTAAAAGTCCTGCTGGAAGAGTAGTAGGTCTTTCCCCAATGGGAAGAGCAGCAATGGGTATTTTAGGTTTAGGAGCGGTTGGGCCATCAGTTGTTAACGCTATGAATAATGCTGAAGAGCGTTCTGCAAATTTACCAAAAGATGTTATTCTTGCAGGCGGTGGAACTGATGCTATCATTCCAGATTCTCAACCTTTAGAAATACAAGATAAATTAAATAATCTTACAAAAAGTATAGCTGCATTATCCGAACAAGAAAAAAAGAAAAAACCAAAAGAAGTAAAAAAAGATGAATTAGCAGAATTTGATGATGCTAAAGATTTTAAAAAATGGATAAAAAAGAATACAGAAACAGACGATGATGGAAATGTATCTTTTATTCAACCTATAACAAAAGAAAAAATTAGTATTGAAAATAATCCTGAGAGCAATGTTTTGTTATATGAAGTATTTAAAGAACAAACGGGTAGAACTGGTGAAGCGGCTGAAGTTATAAAAAATATGGATATTGCTGAATTACAAGCAGACCCAACCCCACCAATAAATTCTAAGGCTTCTTTATTACAAGATATACAATTATTAAGAGGACAAGATTTACCGGCTAAAGAAGCAACTGGTTTTCAAAAATTAGCAAAATTAGGTGGACAAGCTGTTGGTGCAGTAGGTGGAATAGGAATGACTTTAGCTACAAAAAATCCAAGATATTTATTACCACTTGCAGGTGGTGGTGGATATGCGGGTGGTAAAATTTCAGAAGGTACTTTTGGTTATGGTGAAGATGCTGTTGAAAGTTCTCAAACACCAAGAGCAGAGCAATACGCAGAAGCACAAGCTAAAATGTTACCTATAGATTATAATGACCCAGGTAAAACAATGTCTAATTATCAAAATGCTAAAATTTTAGCAAAAATGGAATACGAAGATCAGCAAGCTGCTAATTCACAAAGAATGGCGTTTAGAAAGCCTGGTGAAGAATGGCAAATGACTCCTACAGCTATAACTCCATTAGAAGCTAGACAATTAGAAAGTCTTGGTTATGAATTTGGTCCAGCAAACTTAAATGATGAAGAGTTTATGAGGGAAGCAATGTTAGCTGGAAGAATACCAGCAGGGCCAACCGCATTAGAAATAGAAAAAGCTCAATTAGATAATGCGTTAACTCTTTCTAAAATAGAAAAAAATTACGCTGATATGCAGGCAGAAGGTGGTGCGTCTCCACTTATGCATAAAAAAGCATATGGAATAAAACTTCCTGGCATGTATTCTAGAAATTCTAATGAAGGATTAGAATACAAAGTAAGGTTACTTGAGGATGATCAAGGAAACACAAGACTTACTGCTGATTTAGATTTAGCACCAGTTATGGCTGAAATTTATAGAGCTGAAAGATACACTGAAGAAACACAAGGCGAAATTGAAGAGATAAGAAATTTATTAGGACCTGATACAATAGGTTTAGCTCAAAGAATAAATGATGTTATTAGAGGTATAAATGCATTATCCGGAACATCAAGAGGATTAGATGTAGAAATAGAATTTGAAACAATGATAGATGATGATGAAACTTCTCCAACTTATGGTCAAGTTATTGATGTAACTGATGAATTTGGGCAACCAGTATTAACTGAAAAATCACAAAAAATAGCATCAGAAGTTATGAGTAGATGGGCAAAAAGATTTACTGCACAAAACATTACAACATTATTAGGTGAGTCTAATAGAACAATATCTGACGCTGATAGAAAAAGAGCCGATGATATTGTTAATGTTTTAAGTACTACTACAGATATGACATCTGCTTGGATAGCGTTAGATGAACTACTTCATATATTTGAAAAACCATCTCAAAACGCTAATACAGCTTTACAAGCTCTTTATGCACAAGCTGAACAAAGTGGATATATGGATGAGGTTTTAGAAATAGAAAAAGGGCTTTCTGATGAAATAAAAAGAGGTGGGACAAGACTTTCAATTCCTCAGTCTAGTAGATTTAAATTTCAAGCTGTAAGTGCTTCCGATATTCCAAAAGATGCAGTTGTAAGAATAATTGATTTAGCTGGAGGCTCTTAATGGCCGTTGAAAAATATTATAAAGATTCAAATGGTGAATATATAAAAGTTATTCAAGAATCAGAAAATTTAACTCAAACAGAAGAAGCTAAACTTCGCAATCAATTACAAGGAAAAAAACCTAGCATTAGAAAAAAAATTACTAATAAAATTCAAAATCAAAAAACAACAGCTGGAAGACCTATTTATATAGACCCAAAAACTGGAGAAAATTATTCTGAAAAATCAACAACTTTTCAAACTGAAGATGGTAAGTGGATTACCATGCCAACAGTAAATACTGAAGGAGGTCAATTTGATGTAAGTTTTTTAGAAGATTTTGTAAAAAGAAACGGAGCTAAAGACCCATTAACAGGAAGAGATATTCCTTTATTTGAAACAGAAGAAGAAGCTGTTAATTATGCAAAAGAAAGAAGTAACTCTTTAACACCTCAAAGAAGAATATCAAATAAACTTTATGACAGTAGAGGTCGTTTTAGAGGAGCTGATTATAAGACTGGTGTTAACAATGATGTTTTTAGAATGGGTTTTTCTGGAACAAATAACTTTAAAGAAAAAGTTAATTTTTTAGATAAAGAAGTTGGAAAAAATGGATATGTCGTTGATAGGATGGGTAACTTTCTTTTAACACAAGAAGGCAGAAGTAAAATTGGTCAAGAAGGTTCTAATCTTCTTGCAATAGATGCCGAAAGATTTGAGTCAGAAGATTTTTCTGATTTCTTTGGAGAGTTTGGAGAAGTTTTAGCTGCATCAGTAGTTGGTGAAGTAGCAGCGGATGCTGGCTTTAGAAAAGTAGCTACATCTAATAGCCCCATAGGAAGATTACTCAGAAAAGGTCATTTAGGAAAAGCAAATAAATTAGCAAGTATTTTAGGGAAAACAATGAATATTGTAAGACCTACAACAAGAATAGCTGCTAATGCCGCAGGTGCTGCTGGCGGAGCATATGTTGGTAATGTTTTAGCTGAAGCTGAACAATTTCGTAAAGGTATTAGTGAAGAGTCATGGAAAGATATTCAAGCAAGAGGTATAACGGAAGCAAAATTAGCTGGAAGTTTTGCAGTGTTGGGACAACTAGCAGCTAAAGGTATAGGAAAATTTGTAAAAACAAAAGGAGCTACTAAATTTACAAAAGAAGTTTATGGAGAACAGGCATATAAAAATTGGCAAGAAACAGGAATTTTAAAAGCTGATGAAAATAGCATAATGGACAGAATAAATAAAGGCTATCTTGTTGATTTGTATAATGAAATAGATTCTCCAAGAAGAGCAAGGTTAATGTCTGTTGTAGATGCTATAACAAGAAGTGGTCGTTTTAGAGATGCAAAAAATGCACAAGTTGCTATGAAAGAATTAAAAAAAGAATTTCCTGTTGAAACAAAAGGTTTTACAGATCAACAATTAATTGAAACACTTGAAATGTATATTAATGGAGAAGGAAAACTTTTACAAAAAGCATTGAAAATGCATAGAGCTGGTGTAGGAGCAGCTGCGGCTGATGGTTTAGGAGCTTTATTAAGGTTATCGCAAAAAGGTGAAATTCCAATAAATGATATAGCAGATATGTATGACACTATTAATCAAGCTGTTGCTTTAAGTAGTGTAGAAGCAATGAAAACAGCAGAGGTATTAGGTAGGAAAGGTCTTCAAAATGTAGATGAATTATTTGTTGGTTTAGATGAGGCTTTAGATACCATGGGTGCTAGAATAAAAGATATAAAAGGAAGTTCTAGTGACATAACTAATAATTCAATAAATTATTTACAAGGTTTAAAAGGAAATCAAAATGTAGAAGATTTAAGATTTTTAATTGGTGATAATGGAGATGTTCTTTTAGTAACCACTGGTGGTTCTCAAAACTTTATTGGAACTCAAAGAATTTCTCAAGAACTAGCAAAAGTAAAAGGTAAATTTAAAGATGTAGTAATTGAAGAAGGAGGGCCTTTAGCAAAACTTTGGGATAATATTGATCCTGAAACTGGACAACCTATTAAACCACTATATATATCTCCAGCAGAATCTAATTTACTTATTCAGCAAATGAGAAGAATTTCTTTAGATGGAGTACAAGGTTCTAAATTTGATACACGAAAATTATGGGACGCTGCTATTCAAGATAATGATATTGCAACAGCTGCATTAGATAACGCAATAAATCAGGCAAAAGCCGGAAAAATAAAAGCAAGACCTGGAAGTGATAAAAATCTTATTAGTAAAGGTTTATCTCAAATGGATGAATATAACGCTTCTATTAAAAAAATAACCGATGAGAGCAAAAATCAAATGAAAATATTTGAAGAGTATGGTTTGGGAGAATTAGCAATAAGGGTTGCTGACGGAGAAATAAATTATAATAACTTAATAGATGTTTTATTAGACCCAAATACTCCAGAAAATTTAGAATCTTTCATGAAGTTTTTTACTGACACTATTAAAAAACAAAGAAAAGCTATTTATAAACCAAGCAAACAAATGCCTGATGAGTATCTTGATATTGCCCTTGACGATGCAGGTCAACCAATTAGAACTGTAACAGGTGTTCAAAAAACTGCTTATGATGCAATACAAAGTGGTCCAATGGATAGTGATGTTGCTGAAGCAATATTTAAACCTGGATCAAGACCAGCTGATAAATTAGCACAAGAAGGTAAAATTAATTTTGTTAATAGTAATATGTCTGTTGACGAAATAGAAAATTTTGTAAGAGATGAACTTAAAAGGGCCACACTTAGAAGAATGGTTAATGAGGATGGACAATTAAGTTTAAAAAATATTAGAAGAGTTATTGAAGAATTAGGAGTTGATGATATAGGAAAACCTGGAGCTAAAAATTCTCTTGTAAGTATATTTGGTGAAAAAACAGCAAAAGAATTATTAGATTTTTCTAAAAAACTTGATAATGTTATTTTAGGTATTGATGTGCCGCCAGATATTGCCAAAAGATTACAAGATGGTTTAGGACAAGTTAATCGTGTAATTAATGAAGCTAATCCACAAGGACTAGATGAAGCATTAGAAAATTTTTCAAAAGCTCAAAGAGATTTAGATAAGTACAATAAAAATCAATTTAAGCAAAATCTTATAGATAATGAATATGTTTTAAAAGAAGGTGCTGATATGGAGTATTTTCTTAATGATTTATTTAGTGGTGAAATGTCTACTAAACAACTTGAAAAAATTATTGATAACATGTTGCCAAAAAAAGGTGATGCACCAGAAGTTTTAGCAAGAAAAAAGATGGAATTAGAATCATTACAATCTCGTGTAATTAATAAATTTATTCGTGATCTTGGAGAAGAAAGTTTAGATGTCACAGATGAAATAACAATTCAAGATGTTGCTAATATGTTTAGTAACCGAAACCTTTCAAAAACTATGAATAGTTTAAACCCACAAAGATTTAATATTATTTTTCAAGGCGTAAGTGATAATCCTTTTCAAACATTAAAAAGAATTTCTAACGCAGCAAAAAAATCAGGACAAAAAAACACTATGGGAAACCTTGTTGCTGCTGCTTTTGCTATGACTGTTGCTGGTGCACCAATAGGTGCAATTATTGGAGCTTTGACATTTAATACTGCATTATTAGGTGCATCAATGGGAGTTATTGCTATGAGCACTGGTGCTACAGTTTTAAGTCTTTTATTGAGAAACAAGCAATTTATGAAATTTTTAACAAAATCAACATTGCCGCAAAAAACTTTAACAAAAGGTGAATTAGGCAGACAAATAACAGCAAAAACTTTAAGAGATTTAACTTACCTTACAGCTAGAGATAGACAAGGTGATAGAGATAGAATGGGTCCGTCTGCAACTGATATAAAAAAAATAAGAGATGCACAAGGTATTAAACAAAGAACATCAAACATAGCCGATAGACTAGCAAACACAGGTTCGCAAGTATTAGCAGCTGGTCCTAATATAGCTAATAATCTTGTAAATCAATTTACTGGTGGCTCAAGAAAATTTTCATCTCGATATAAAACTCCAACTAGACTTCCAAATGTTCAAACTTTTGATGATACAATATTTACAGAAATAGATAGACGAAGGGCTCTTGCTGGAAACAACCCAAAAAATCAAGATTTGGTGAGGAGAAGATAAATGCCACCTTTAACTAATCCACAGCTTTTTCCAAAATCATCTTCTGCTTACGGATATAGAAGTCCTTCACGAAGAAATGTTTTAAGTTCTGATATTGTAGGATTATTACAAAGAGACCCAAGAGGAAGTGCAAAAATACCTACTAGAGGTCTTCCTTCTTATGCTTATGCAGACCCTAGTTATAAAGGTGTTCCTTTAAGGCCAGGTGTAGGATTAGGAACAGGACAAGGTGTAACTTTTGGAGGCACACCTCCAGGTCTTGCAGGTAACACACCAGTGCAAAGTTATAATCCTATGGATAATTTAGGTTATGAATCTGGAACAATGGGTTTTGGAACTCCATCATTAGGAGACGCAGTAAAAGATGCTTTAAAAATTGGAGCCGCTACTACTGGTGTTGGAACATTATTAGATTATGCTGGATTACCAACTCTTGGTTTTGCATCAATGAAAGGTAATATGGGTTCTTTAAATCCTTTAAATTGGTTTAAAAATGAACCAGGTTTTCTTGAAAGTGCTGGCGGAGCTATAAGCAGTGGAATTGGAAGTTTAGGAAATTTATTATCAAGTAGGATTGCAGACACAATGTCGGTAGCAGGCCCAGCTGGAGTAATAAGTTCAAACGCCGCAGCAGGTATGAGTGCTCCTGGAGTAGCTGGTACTGGTGTCCTTTATGATGCAAATATGAATCCAATACAACCTGGTCTTATTGATGGTTTTAAAAAATTTTTTGGTTTTGGTGATGATGCCGCTGACGCTGCTGTTGAATTAAGTTCAGCTTATGGACCACAAGGAAGTCCTGGTTTTTTCCAGCAAGTAGGAAATTTCTTTAACGCACCTCGATCTTGGATTCCTGGTGTTTCAGGAACTGGATCGAATGCTACTGGATTTTTAGGCGGTGGAAATCCTGGTCAAGGTATAACAAGTATTGGTAATGTTCTTGGAACTGTTGGTGGTGTATTATCTTTAGCTGACTTTATTGATGATCCATCTTTAGCATCTGGGCTTGGAACTTTAGCAGGAGCTGGAGCATCTGGCATTAGTGCTTTCTCAGGACTTGCAACAGCAGCTCCTTGGCTTGCTGGTGCAGCTTTAGTTGCTAGTTTACTAGGAAATAAAAAACCATCTAACAAAACAGGCTATACATCAATTGACTTAGATGAGTTTAAACCATTAAGTTTTGGTATGGAGGGTAAAAAATATAGTCAAGAAAATGTAGATCAAACTATGAAAATAATGGAACCAATTATTCCATTAATTCAAGAACTTGAAAAACAATATGGCGTTGATTTAAAAGGTGATATTCAAATTAACTATGGTGGTAGAGACGGACTTGCATACAACATAGGTAATAGAGATGTTACAGGATTTAGAAATAGATTAGATTATTTTGATGGTAGAGATCAATCAACACGAGATGGTGGTAATATTTATAGAAGAACATTTAAAGGTGAAAATGCTGGAAAAGATTTTTACAATTCTTTGTTAGGTGATTTAGAAACATTAGCTAAACAAAAACAAGCTGAAGGCGGAGGAATTATAGACCTTGCTAATTATAGTGGTGTAAGAAGAACACCTCAAAATATCTCACCAGAACAGTTAAGAGCATTGGCAGCAAATGTTAATGTCTAATGAAGAAAAAAAATGCTGTAAAGAAGTGCCTTTAGAACAGAAAACGGTTGACTATAAGTGTCAAGGCGTGTGTAAATCAGGGCCAGAGGAGAGTAAAGAGAAATGAGAAATGAGACAAACTTTACGAGACCTTTTAATTATTTTTGTATCAGTAGCAGTTGTTAGTTCTATTGTTATAGCTGAGGACAGCAACATAACAAATACGACTACGACGACTTCTACAGTAACTTCAAATAATACCAACACAAACAACAACACAAATGTGAACCAATCGACCAGCACCAGCACAAACACAAATTTTAACACCAACAATACGACAATTTCTCAGACCAACAATTCGACATCGAACAATACAAATGTGAATACATCAACGGTGACGAGCACGATTAATCAGACGCAAAATGTTAACAACACCTCACTGATAACTAACAACTCTACATCAGAAAATACCAACTTAAATACCAATAATTCAACAAGTGTTTCGACAAACAATAACAACAATGTTTCAACATCAA
>MDTE01090238.1_pt1 | contig 33099 bp, 27 predicted proteins | sample 811231 | NCBI WGS metagenome assembly MDTE01 (sample SAMN05326651, study PRJNA326480) | marine metagenome | isolation source: seawater | place: Indian Ocean: Red Sea | collected 2010
ATCGACGGTTCGATCGCGCTTCACCGCGAGGTGGGGATTTTGGGTCGATCGCGCGACGCGCGCGAGACGAATCGGTGAGAGAGGGACGACCGTGGGTGGGATTGATTGATTGCATTGATTTTGATTGGATTGATTGACTCGATCGGAGTCGTTCGGGACGATGATGTCGGTGCCGCACGGAACGCCGCAGCGCGAACACAAGCGGTGTAACTGTAAAAACTCAAAGTGTTTGAAACTGTACTGCGAGTGTTTCGCGGCGGGGAAGTATTGCGATGGGTGTAACTGTTTCAATTGTAAAAATAACGCGGCGTTCGCGACGGAGCGGCGCGAAGCCGTGGAGGCGACGTTGGAGAGGAATCCGAACGCGTTTCGACCGAAGATCGCGGTGGTGGCGAGTCCGGGGGGTGTGGGACACGCGGGCGGTGGCGTGGACGGGGACGGTGGGGACGTCGTGGCGAGACATAACAGAGGGTGTCACTGTAAACGGTCGGGGTGTCTGAAGAAGTATTGCGAATGTTTTCAGGCGGCTATTTTTTGTCACGAGACGTGCAAGTGCGTGGACTGTAAGAATCACGAGGGGAGCGACGCGTACGCGACGGTGAAGAGAGTGCATGGGCCGGACGCGAGGTTTCACGATCACGCGAGCACGGCCATGTCGCCGAGTCCGGGTCGCCGAAGGGCGCTCGGCGTCGGCGGCGACGGGGGCGCGTTGCCGGGCGTGGCGGCGGGACGCGCGTTAGGGGCGTCGCCGAGACGCAACGCGCGCGAGAGCGCGGGGACGAGCGCGACGGACGCCGCGACGGTGCCTCTGATGCATAATTTAGTGCAACAGGGCGCGGTGGAGGAGTTGGCGAGAATTTTACTCGCCGTCGCCGACGAAACCAAGGCGTCGACGACGACGAACGGCGACGATGAGGAGGAAAAGGACGCGACGCTGGCGACGACGACGTCGGATGGACTGGACGTTCACGCGGAACGTTCATCGGCGCCGTCCGCGGGCGGCGTCGCCACGGTCGCCGAACTCGCTGCCGCCGCGGTGTCGCCTCCGAACGCCGACGTCAAAGCGGAACCCGCCGCCGACGTCGAGGGATTGATGTGCGACGAAACCGTCAGCGCGCTCGGACTCGCGCCGAAAACATCACCCTCCATCGAAACCCCATACAAAGAACAAGAGCGCGCCCTTCTCGGCGAATTTGAGCGCGTCATCAGTCGTTTGACTCAAAACGCCAAGGCGCGCGTCGAGCACGCGCGAAAAACCAAATCCCTCGTCTCCGCCGGCATCGCCGCGAAAAAATCCCGAGTCAAGTGACCGAACGAGCCGCAAAAAATGCATGCCATCGAACGCCCCGCGCGTTCGAGCGTTAGCTTCGCCCGCGGTATAGATAACGCCACGACGCAACATGTAGCACCCGCCCGCGCCCTCGCGCGTTTCCACCCTTTCCTTTTTCCTTCTTCACACGTCGTCGCGCGGTCGCTCGCGCGTTCGCGTTCGCGTCGAGGCGTCGAGAGAAACCTTTCTTCGTGCGTTTTCCTCGTCGCGCGCGCGATGGCGTCGCTCTCGCGCGCGTCGGCGTCGTCATCGAACGTGAAAAAGTGTCCCTCGTCCGATGCGTGGGCGCGCGTCTCTCGCGCGCGTCTCGAGAGACCACCGACGAGAACGACGGGGAGACGTCGTGGATCGCGCGCCGGCGTCGCGCGATGCGCGAGCGCGTCGAACACGCCCACGGAGGCGCTTCGAAGGATCGAAAAGGCGAAAGAGACCAAGAGGTTGGACCTGAGCGGTTTGGGACTGCGAGAGATTCCACCGGACACGTACGAGTTGGAGGGATTGCTCGAGCTTCAGGTGTCGAATAATAATTTATACGACGTTCCGGAGTCGTTGTTGGAGAAGCTGACGACGATCGAACGTTTGGGATTGGCTGGGAATCGTTTGCGCGCGCTGCCGCGAAGCGTCGGCGGTTTGCGCGCGTTGCGAGGGGTGTGGGCGCACGGAAACTGTTTAAAGGAGATTCCAGAGGAATTGTGCGAGTGCGAGAGTTTACGAAATTTAGTCGTGGGTGGGAATCGGTTGCGGGCGTTGCCGGAAAACATGTCGAGATTGAAGAGTTTAGAGGAGTTGTCGGCGCCGGGGAACCAATTGCGCGCGCTTCCGGATTTAGGTTCTTTACCCTTGCTCAGGGACATCGATCTACACGGGAACGCGATCGAGCGATTACCCGAAGACATGTCGGGTTTGCGCGCGTTGGAATCGCTCAGTGTGCAGGGGAATCGCTTAAAGAAAATCCCGAAGAGTTTGACGACGCTTCGACGGTTGCGCGCGTTGAATCTCGCCGAAAACGAAATCGAACTCCTTCCCGACGAAATCTCCGAGATGATGATGTTGACGTCGCTCTGGTTGTACTCGAACGCGCTCCGTTCGATTCCAGAGACGATGCAAAAGATGCCCTCGCTTCGTCAGATGTGGATCGAAGGAAACGACGCGTTGAACGGCGACGCGTTGGACGCCTTTGTCTCCGCCATGTCGGGACACAAGACGCTCGCGACGTTCGGCGTCGACCAACGACAGAGCGCCAAGATGCGCGCGCGAGACCAATTCATCACCGTCGCGGAAACTCCCGAAGGCGCGCCCGCGGGGTATTTCAAGCTCGTGCGATGGAACGGATCGGAGGACGAGGACGCGCGCGTCGACGCCCCCGTGCTCGTCGTCTCGTTCGGAAGCGCGCCGGGAGTACCGAATTGGGGTGGTTTATTGAAAAAATTGCGTAAAACCGTCAGAGACGGCGACTCGTACGATGTCTTATACGTGTGCGACGTCGAACGGTCGTGGTACGCGTCCAACGATCTCGGAGTCGATCAAGACGCCGAGTTTCGACGATGGAACGAGGCGTTGCGAGACGCGTGCGCGCGATACCGCCGCGTCTTGTATATCGGCGATTCCATGGGTGCAAGCGCGTCGCTCATGTTCGCCGAGCACGCCACGCGCGTGTTGGCGTTTTGTCCGCAGGTGGATCTCTACGCCTCCTCCATACGTCCGAGTCGCTCGAACGTGTGGTTCAAACGGTTTCGTCGAATCTTACGCGAGGGTTTGGAGGCGTCGAGCGCCGACGTCGACGTGCACACCGGATCGTGGGCGCACGACACGCACCAAGCGTCGCTGTTACCGAGCGATAAGGTGACACACGTCGTGCATCGCGTGGATTCGCATCGTCTCGCCCTCGCCCTCGACGGGGAGGACAAACTCTTACCCATCGTGCGAGACGCCTTTGACGGCGAAATCGCCGCGGCGAGAGGCGACGCCGAGGACGAAACCGACGCGAACGGGGACTCAAAAACCGTCCTCGATGCCTTCGCGCCGTGGCAAAGCATAGGACTCGGATAAATGCACCTAGGGCGCTCGATGGCGCGATTGTTTGTACACGTCTACTATTTTTTACGATTTTTCAAAGTCCTCTCGACGCGAACGCGCGTCGTCGGCGGCGCGACATCCGTCGCCGTCTCGCCCTGCGCGTTTCGTAGCTCCGGATCCGCCCCGAGTTCGAGCAACGTCTCCACCGCGCTCGCGCGATTGAATAGACACGCCAGGTGCAACAAGGTCATTCCCGATGAATCTTTCCCGTTGACGTCGACGAGACCGGATCGAAGGATGGCGTCGAGCGCGGCGGCGTCGTTCGCCTTGACGGCTTCCCTCGCGCCCGCGTTTGTGTTTTCGTACGTCGTCGTCGTCGACGCGCCGAGGGAAGACATCGCCATGGACGGCATCGACGACGAGGGCGCGGGAACCGCCGTCGCGGTCGCCGTCGCGGTCGTCGTCGTCATCTCTGTTTCGTCGAAGACGTCGTCGTCGTTCGCGCCGTCGTCGTCCCGGCGCGCGTCCGCCGACGGTACGACGGTCGTCTTCGAGCCATGAACGCGCATCGTCGACGCGAGTAAACTCTCCAACCCACGTCCATCTCTCGGCGGTAACGGCGCCTCCTCCTCCTCCTCCTCCTCGCGAGAGATTTCGTCTCTCCTTTTCCCTTTGTCGTCTTCGTCTTCGTCTTCGTCTTCGCCGCGCGCCGCGTTCGCGTTCGCGTTCCCATTCGCCCATCCCCCTACCTCTCGCCCCATCCCCCCCCCATCCGCGCGCGTTAAAAAATCAATCACCTCCTCGCACTCTCTCAGCGCGTAATCTCTCGCCACGGCGTCCAACACGTACCGAAACGTCTCCCGGCGTCGCGTCACGACGGCGACGGTGTTGACGAGCGCCTTTTTGGGCATGGATGGTAATCTCGCCTCGTGTGCCCCTCCCTCGCGCGTCAGCGCGTCGTGCAGACGCTTAAAATCCGTGTATCGACGCATTCGTCGAAACGTCACGATTCGGTCGTCGTTCTCGCGCGATTCGGGCGTCACGGCGACGTTCGGATGATTCGTCCGATTCGCGGGAGATTCCGATGACGACGCGTGACGACGTCTGTACGACGGTAAATCCGTCGACGTGACGACGAGGTAATGCTGCGATGATCCTCGGAGGTGCTCGGTGGATGACATCGCGCGATGGGCGTCCGCGTCGTCGTCCACGGTGACTCGAAACATGAATGAATGGAATGAATGCGTCGACGAGTGATGATCGATGACGCGTCTTCACTCGTCGACGCATTCATCCCATCGCTCGACGACGACGCAAAACCATGCCTCGAGGACCGTTCGCGTCGACCGCGGGCGTGGGACGCGCGGAACCTCCCTGGAACGCCCTGAATCGGTGCGATGAAGACGTCACGGGAACGGACGCGCGATACGAATCATGGCGCGCGTCTCTCGACGCCTCCGACGCGCCGTCGACGTCCACGGACGCGCCAGAAGTGACGTGGACGAGTGGGTTCGCCGACCTGGACGACGCGTACGACGTCGTCGTCGTGGGATGTGGATTGAGCGGCGCCGCGCTCGCCGAGCGGTGCGCGCGCGCGCTCGGGATGAACGTGTTGGTGCTGGAGCGTCGCGATCACGTGGGGGGGAACTGTTACGATTACGTGGACGAGACGAGCGGTGTTCGATGTTCGAAATACGGCGCGCATCTGTTTCACACGAAACACGAGCGCGTGTGGGAGTACGTGAAGAAGTTTAGCGAGTGGACGCCGTACGAACACCGCGTGCGAGGACGGGCGCGAGGGAGCGACGGTGAGATGCGATTGGTGCCGATACCGCCGACGCGGGAGACGGTGAACGCGTTGTTTGATGATGCGGACGTGAGGAGTGACGCGGAGATGGAGGCGTGGTACGATGCGGAGAGGATACCGCCGGCGAGCGGGGAGGCGCCGGCGAACGGGGAGGAGGCGGCGCTGTCGCGCGTCGGACCTCGGTTGTACGAAGCGATATTTAAACATTACACGAAGAAACAGTGGGATAAGTATCCGGAAGAGTTGGACGCGAGCGTGTTGATGCGTTTGCCGTGTCGAACGACGACAGATGATCGATATTTCAGCGACGCGTGGCAGGCGTTGCCGAGACGCGGGTACACGAGAATTTTTGAAAACATGCTGGCGAACGATCCCAACATCACCGTGCGATTGGAGTGCGATTATTTCGAGATGCGAAAGAGTGGGAAAATTCCCCGACACGACTTTTTGGTGTACACGGGACAGATTGACTCGTATTACGCCGCGATGGGGATGCCGAGATTGGAATACAGATCCGTCGTCTTCGAGGAGGAGTACGTGGAAGACGCCGACGAGGGATATTATCAAGAAGCCATGGTGGTGAATTACCCGGGCCCGGACGTCCCGTACACGAGAATCGTCGAGTACAAGCACTTACCGAATCAACCCGAGGGAAGACACGAGAGACCGGGAACCATCATCGCCAGAGAGTACTCGTCGGCGACGGGCGAACCGTATTACCCCGTGCCCAATCCCGCCAATCGCGCGTTGTACGAGAGATACGCCGAGCTCGCGGCGAACGAGAAGAACGTCGCCTTCGTCGGTCGGTTGGCGAGTTACAAGTACTTCAACATGGACGAAGCCATCCTGAACGCGTTGGAAATGTTTGATAATTTACTCGAGCGCGGCGTCTTGGATCCCAAACGCGCGCCGAAAGATTTTTAGATCCGCACGCGACGCACGACGCCGACGCGGTTTGAAACGCGTGCGAGCGGTTGAAATTGTAGTCGACGATGCGTACGATTTGTTTGATTTTTTCTAGATTTTTTCAACGTCGTTCACGCTGTCCGACGCGTCGACGAACGCGGCGATTCGACAATTTTTGGACATCCTCAGTCCTCGTCCTCGTCGTCGTCGGCGTCGCGTCGATGACGCTCTCGACGGTCGCGTGCGCGGCGTTCGCGACGCAATACATCGGGTACGTGTTGGCGTCCACCGCGCTCGAGCGCGCGTATTACGTCGAGGACGACGATTCTGATTCTAATGGTGAAAAAGATGACGACGACAAGATGGGCCTTCGCGACGCCGCCGTCGACGATGTCGACGATGTCGACGCGCATCGGCGCGCGCGATCACACCTCGCGTCCACGTCGCGTAAGATTCAACCGCGCGCGCGACCGTGCGGGACGGTACGGGTGCGAAGAAGCGACCCGTGGGGGTTCCCGTTGTGGCAATTGATTCGCGGCGCGACGCCCGAACGCGGTGACGGACGCGAGATGCACCCGCGTCATCGCGCGTACGCGAGCGTCAATCTCTTCGTGTCGTCGTGTTTCGCCGCGTTCGTCGCCGCGTGCGCGCGACGGGGACACTCGTCGCTTCGACCGCTCGACGCGTCGGGACGTTTTCCCGCGGCGGCGGCGCTCCTCGACGTCGTCGTCGGTTTCTTCAAGGCGACGGCGTGGCAGAGCGTGGTCGAGTATTATTGGCATCGTCTCATGCATCATCGCGTCTTCTATCGCGCGTTGCACAAGATTCACCATCACTACAAGAGTCCGAGCGTGTGGTGCGATTTATGCATACATCCCGTCGAGGCGTTCGGCTATTACGTCATCTTATACTCGCCAGCCTTCGTCATCGACGCCTCCGTCGCCTCTTTCATCGCGTACATGTCCGTCATGGGCGTGTGCGGCGTCTTCGATCACTCGGGTCTTCGTTTCCGGTGCTACGCGGGGGCGTACGAGACGACGTTTCACGACAAACATCACAGTCTCTTCGCCGTAAATTACGCCTTCCCGTTCGAGGCGATGGACGTCGTCCACGGCACGAGGCACGTCGACGTCGCGAGGAAAGAATAGAGTATGTATGTATGTATGTATGTATGTATGCATGTAGTTTCAAATCCACACGCGCGCGTCGTCGATCGAGGGTTGAACAACGCGCGTCGTGCGCTAAAAAGTGCAAGATTTGTGAGCGTTTTATTTCCGACCGTCGCGCATCCGTCGATCGACGCACTGGTCGACGGTGGTACATTTATGCACTCGTACTGGCGAACAAGAGTGCGCCCAATCGCGCCACAGCCATGCCGAAGTGCTTCGGGAACTCGCCGGGTTTGAGCACGGCGGAGTGCGTTTTCATGACGAACAGGTCCGTCAACGTGTTGAGAGTGGCGAGCCTGTAGGGAGCCTTGTCCGACTTCGGCAAAGCGCAGAACATGACCATGGTGACGAGAAAACGCATGAAGAGCATGTTGGCGAGCCAGTTGACGGTGAGGTAATCCGTCGGCTTGAGCTTGACGGCGAACCACGCGTCTTGGACGTTTCCAAAGTGCATCATAATCATGTAGTAAAACTCCATGATCAGATGCGCGCTGAGAATCTTTTGGGCGACGGATTTGGAATCCTTAATCCAGTTTCGTATCGGTGCCACCTTTTCGCAATCACGAAGCGACTCGGCGAGAATCAAAACCGTGGCGACGGCGATCGAGACGCCTGGCAACCACTCGCCGACGGTGACGCCGCCGGCGCGCGCCGCCTTCGCACCGTGGCACGACATCACCGTCGCTCTCGCGAACGCACAGATCAAATGAATGATCGCGAATCGGGTCTGCACCGGAACCGGTTGCGTCTTCGCGACCCACAGAGTCGCAAAGCTCGACGTCAGGAGACAGGCGCCGATGCCTTGCGCCATCATTTCAGAAATCGGCGTCGGTTTCAACCCGTAGAACACCTTCATCGGCGATTCATACACTACGACGAGCGTCAGTCAAAAATTCGCCTCTCCTCTCCACGAGCGCCATCGTCATCGCGCGGTTCTTTTCGAATCGTGACGTCGGTGCGATGCGACGCGATGCAACGCAATGCAATTCAATTCGCGCATCCGATTCGATTCGCGCACGCACGTGGAAGTTGCGGGACGAAGCGCAACCCGTACGCGATGCCCGTGGCGGAGGTAAACTGAAGCGCCCTCTTGACGCTGATCATCGAGACCGACATCGCGTCTCCTCGGCGACGCGCGAGGGGTGATGACGATCCGACGCTCTGCGATGAATGCGAAATGCGCGCGAAACGCGGAGACGATGGGCCGCGCGAGCGTCCATAGTCCACAGCCTCATTCACCCAATGACGGACGATTTGTTTTTTTTGTTTTGAGCCATCAGTTACATCGGTACGTATGGTACGACTCTATGTGTGTGTGTACGCATGACGAGTCATGACTCACCAAACAGTCCCACGCCCACCCACGCCCCGCGCGATGTCGTCTCGCCACGATCCGACGCGCGAGGACGACGATGACGACGAAAGTCGCCCCCGATGGTACCCCCGAGGCGACGGATGTGTGGCGACGATACCGTACCGACGGTGCGCTCGCGTCTGAGTGCTTACGGACGAGGAACGAGCGCGATGAGACGGCTCGCGTGCGCGAACAGGTGCGACTCGTGGAATGGATTCACGCATTCATGTCGGCGATTCGGCGTCGCGATGGTGGACGCGAGGAGGAAGAGAGACGCGAGGACGGATGAGACTCGCGCGTCGTCGTTTGACATCGCGTCGTCGAGGAGGCGCGAGCGAGAGATGCGCGTGCGCGCGTGAAGATTGGAGACGCGCGCGCGCGAGGGGTTGGGCGCGGTTTGAAAGGCGACGCGACGAGAAGAGACGAAAAAAGGGCTGGGTGACTGACTCTTGAACGCGTGCACGCGTGATGCGCAGTTGGAAGAGGCGAGAAAAGACGCGCGTGCGTTAATGGATGAACGAGCGTCGCTGTTGGCGCGAGAGGAGCGCGTGTTGCGCATGGTGGACGTCGCCGACGGAACCTATCGCGCGGAGAAGCGCGCGTTCGAGACGCGGACGCGAGAGTTGCGGGAGGAATTGGCGAGCGTGCGAGCGACGTTGGCGCGAGAGCGAGAGGCGAGAGCGAGCGGGGAGAGTGGGTCGAGGGAGCGGGAGAGCGCGGACGCGCGCGCCATCGGTGCGTTGCGACGCCGCGGCGAGGAGTTGGAACGCGAGGTGGAGACGCTGACGACGAAAAATCGCGAGCTTCACAAGGAGGCGTTGTTGGCCAAGGCGAACGGGAACAAGGTGGATTGGCTCGAGGGTGAGGCGACGCAGACGCGCGAGCGACTCGAGGCGAGCGAGGCGACGATGAAGCGTTTAAAGGCGGATTTAGAATTTGAAAAATCGAGCGTCACAAAGTACGAAAGCAAAGCCATCGCGCTGGAAAAGGAAAAGAGCGGGTTGGAGAAGGCGCTCGCCGCGCGCGATGGGAAGATTGAGCGTTTGGAGGATCAGTTGCAGGCGAAGGAGGAGAAATTGGCGACGATGGCGAGCGAATTGAGAGCGAGCGGCGCGTTGGCGCCTCGCGAGGCGGCGCTCGCGAAGAGCGAGGCGAGCGTCGAGGCCAGAGAAGCGCGCGCGCGAGAGAGAGAGACGGAGATCAAGGAGGCGCTCGCCAAGTTGAAATCTCGTGAATCCGCGTGTGACGGTCGAGAGAAGGGCTTGGGAAAACGCGAGGCGGCGTTGGATGCGCGCGAGGTCGCGCTCACCAAGCGCGAAGCCGCGTCGACGGCGCGCGCGGGGAGATCCACGCGCGCGCCGACTCCTTCGTCGGGGAAAGAGCTCGCGGTGGCGCCCACGCCGAAACGCCTAGCGTCCAGATTTCCGGACATTGTGCGTCGGTACGTCTTCACACCCGGTTTGGCGCCTCGTCGAGCGGATGATTCGCCGACGCCGAAGAAGACGCCGGCGCCGGCGTCGACGCCCGTGAGCGAACGATCGAAACATCTCTTCGCCGCCGTCGTCGAGAAGGCGCAATCCGCGGCCAAAGCGTCGGCGTCCAAGTTGGAGGCATCGGCGTCCAAGGCATCCGCGTCGGCGTCCGCGGCAAAGACGGCGGCGGGCGTGGGCATGTTCAACGCGTTGCAATCCGTCGTCGGATACAAGGAATCGCCGCGAGGGGCGATCGCGTCGGCTGAAAAATCGCCAAAGACGCCCAAGTCTTCCAAGGGCAAGGAGAAGGCGGAGGAGAAAGTGGCGGAGAAGGCGGAGGAGAAAGTGGCGGCGAAGGTGGAGGCGAAGGCGGCGGAGAAGGCGGTGGAGAAGGCGCCGACGCAGGCGAAATCCATCCTCGGCGCGTTGAAAACCATGGTCGGCGCCGCGGAACCGACGCCGTTCAAGGCGGCGACGGCGGCGGCGGAGGCGAAGAAGAGGAAAACGACCGCAGCGTCCAAGAAGAAGGCGTCTGAACCCGAGCCGGAGGCGGTACCGACGCGAAGAACGTCGCGTCGCGCGGCGGCGACGACGACGAAGGAGACGACTACATCGACGGCCAAGGAGTCTAAGACGAAGACGACGACGAAGAAGACGAAGAAGACGACGAGGACGACGAAGGAACCTGAATCTGAACCGGAGGACCCGCAACCGCCGACGCGCAAGAGAGGGCGCCCGAGAAAAGAGCCCGAACCCGAACCCGAGCTCGAGACGGAGGAGGCGGGCGAACAGCCGGCGAAGCGCGGACGAGGACGCCCGAAAAAAGCCAAGGTTGAAGAGGATCCGAGCACTCCGAAGCCCGCGCCGAGATCGCGCGGACGACCGAGGAAAACCGAGGCGACGCCCATGACGAATCCTGCGCTGAAAAAGCTCGGCGATTATCTCTCATCCCCGAACAAGGAGGCGCCGGCCGTCAGGACGCGGCGCTCGACCCGTAACTCTCGAAGAGGCGCATAGATTATTCTCGATCGATTAAATGACAAACAGACGACAGACGTGATTCATCTACGCGCATCTACGCGACTATGCGACATCAACCGAACTTTTTTTGTTTCGGAAACTTGCTCGGCCACGACCCGTTGGGTTGCGTCTTCATCGCCGAGCGAGACGGCTTGACGTCGAGCGCCGCCTCCAATGCCTGCGCCAGCGTGTTACACCGCACGAGTTCGATGCCCGTCTTTTTCCCCATATCCGGCGAACTTCCCGCTTCGGGCAAGAGCACACGCTTGAAACCCATCGTCGCCGCCTCGGCGATGCGTCGCTCCGCCTGCATGACGGGTCGAAGCTCTCCTCCCAGACCGACCTCTCCAAAGAAGCACATGTCCGGCGGCAGAGGCTTCTCCACGAAACTGCTCGCGATGGCCAACGCGATGGCGACGTCGGTGGACGGATCGTCGAGTTTCATGCCCCCGACGATGTTGATGAAGATGTCGTGCTTTTGCACTCGCCGACCGAGGACAAACTTGGCCAAGACGGCGAGCAACAATTGCATGCGCTCGAAACGCAAACCGACGGCGGTGCGAATGGGTGGCGCCGTCATCCCGCCTTCACCCGATTCCGCGCGTTCGTTCGTCAGAGCTTGCACCTCCAACATGAATGGACGAGATCCCTGCACGGTGACGGTGGGCGCCGCGGAAACGTCGGGACTCAACACGCGTTCGCCGAGAAACAACGCCGACGGCGACGCCACGGGCGTCAAACCATCGTCGCTCATCTGAAACACCCCCACCTCATCCGTGGACCCGTAACGATTCTTGTGTCCGCGCAGGATGCGCACGGCGCGATCGGCGTCGCCCTCGAGATACAGCACGACGTCGACGATGTGTTCCAACACGCGAGGTCCCGCAATGTCTCCGGATTTCGTGACGTGACCGACGATGAACACGGGCATTCCCGTCGTCTTCGCCGCGTGTAACAGCGCGGTGGCGCACTCTCGAACCTGACTCACGCTCCCGGGACTCCCCGTCGCGTCCTCTAGGAATACCGTCTGTATGGAATCCACCACGAGCGCCGACGGTTTCAATTTCGCCACCGCCTCGAGAATGTTTTCCAAACGCGTCGCGCTGTACAAATAAATTCCCTCTGCGTTCACCCCCATGCGTTCGGCGCGTCCCGCGACTTGTTCGACGGATTCCTCACCCGAGGCGTACAACACACCACCGGTGAGACCGTCCACGATGTTGTCTTCGTCGTGTTCTCTGTTCTTGTCGTCGGCGCCGTCGGCGCCGCCGCGCGCCAACAAACCGGCGAGTTGCAATAAAATCGTCGATTTCCCCACCCCCGGATCTCCTCCGACCAGGGTCATCCCGCCCGGCACGACGCCTCCACCCAACACGCGCTCGATCTCCCGTCCCAAATCCTCGCGCAATCGCATCCTCGGCATCGCCCCTCGCGCGTCGCCGTTCGCGTTTGTATTCGGTTTTAAAACGTCGACGAGCGCGCGCGGCGCGTTCGTCTCCGCCACCCACCCAGATTTCGCTCTCCCAGCCCGACGTTTTCGTCCACCGATCCCGATCGACGACGAATCAGATTCCATCGTCGTCGTCTCCACCATTCGCGCCACCGCCCGCGCGCCCGCGCCTCCACCGGATTTCGACGACGTCGTCGTCGTCCCGCTCGGTGCGCTCGCCGCTCGCACAATCTTCATCGAATCCCACGTCTTACATCCCGGACACTGTCCATACCACTGTCTCGCGTCGAACCCACATTCCTCACACACGTACACAGTTTTCCCGCTCGTCTTGGACGATCCACTCGCCGCGCGCGTCGCGGTATCGACGCGTCCCCGTCGATGATTCCGATTTCCATGCAGATTGAATTTTCCATCACGAATCGTCGCGTGCGCGCGCCTCGCGGCGAACGATGACGCGTTCGTCGACGCGAAACGCATCGTCGTCATCGTGTCTCCACTCGTCGTCGATGCGCAACGCGCGAGACGTGCGAAAGCGCGATCGAGACGCGCGCGATGCATGCACCGTCGAGTTGTGTGGAGAGGCGACGACGACGACGTGTTTGACAAATTGAAAAATCGCGCGCGTACGTACGTTGCATGAACGATGTTCGTATTCTATCTCGCTCACGCGCGCTCGACAAAAATGTTTCGAGAGAGCGTCTTGGCGCGACGGCGATCGCGCGCCATCTCGAGAGAGAGCTCGTCGAGCTCGCGATGGGCGTCGACGTCGAAGGGGTCGACGCGCACGCACGCGACGAAATCCATCTTGGCCTCTTTGAAATCGCCTCGACCGCGGTGCGCGCGACCGCGTCGACGCAAAACGCGAGGATCGTCCGGAGATAATTCCAACGCGTCGTTTAAGTGCGATACCGCCTCGCCGTAGAGTTTCATCGCCATGCACACGGCGCCGAGATTCATGAGACAGGCGAGTCGATTCTTGTCGCACTCGGCGGCGTCGCCGGGATTTCGACCCTTGACGAGATTCATGATGCTCAGCGCCTTGACGTAACACTCGTGAGCCTCGGTGAATTCTTTGCGCGAGTAGTGTTGATTCCCCTCGTATCGAAGTTGACACTGTTCGTTGAGAGCGTTGACTAAATCCTTTGACTCGAGACGCGCCTCGCGTTTCGTTCGCCTCGTGAATTCTTCGTGTCCCTCATTCTTAGGATCGCTCAGATAATTCACCATCAATCGCTCGACGTCCTCCTCCCGCATCGTTCCATCATCGATCGCCGTCTGCATCGCCGTCAACATCCGCATCACCTCGGGATTACACGCCCACTTTGAAAAATCGCCGCTCTCGTCGTTTCGAAACGTCGACACGAGCGTTCGCAGCGTCCGATTTTTCAAAAACGGCGCCACGTTCCTCTGCGCCTCCTCATCCGCGCTCAACACCGCGTGTCGAAATTCCATCGCATCGCACCTGTGCTGTATCCTATCCATCTTTCGAAGCTCCTGCGCTTGATGTTCCGCCATCTTGGGCGCATTCTCCGGTCTCGCACAAAACGCTCGAAACTCGCGTTCGAAATTATCCCCATCCATCAATCCTCCTCCGTCGCGATCGGGCGCGCCCGCGAACGGGTTGACGACCCCACGCGGGGGGTCGAACGCGTCCTCGGACACCGCCCCGTCCATCGTTCGACGCGCACTCACGACATCATTCATTCATTCATGCACGCACACCTCTCGGCGTTTTCCTCGGTCGAGGCGTTTTTCGTTCGAGGACGATCGCATCGTAGTACCATAAATATACCGATGATAGTCTACTATGCGGCGTATATACGGACCTCGACGTACGATACATACTAGACGTGAATATACCGGTAGAATCACCATCTTTATCCGTGACGTCACGAGGGATGATCGACGGGGACGCCGTGACCCTTTCCTTTCGTCGTCGACGGACGGTGTCCCGCACACGTTCGCGCGCGAGGACTCGACAAAAGACCTCGACTCGAGACTCTCCCTCACCTTCCGCGCGCGCACGGTCCGACGATGCTGACGACGACGACGAGGACGATCGCGACGACCCCGCGCCCGCGCGCGCGCGAGAGGGTGACGCGAGGACGCGCGATCGACCGTCGCGCGCGCGCGTCTCTCGACGATGGGACGGTGACGACGAGCGATGGCGCGACGACGGTCGATCGTCGATCTTTTCTCGGATTCGCGCTCGCGACGGCGTCGGCGGTGGTGGCGCCGACGACGGCGGTTCCGGGACGCGCGGACGCGTTGCTGCAACCGAACGACGAGGACGACGAGGCGCTCTTGGCCAAGGCGAAGGCGAATCGCCAACAGCGGATTCAGAGCGAAACGGCCAAGGGGAAAAAGTACGTGAACGATACCGGGTTGAAATTGGACGCGGATGGGACGGCGATGCAGACGGCGGTGTACAAGTTGTCCAAGGCGGGCGCGCGCGTCAGGGCGGGCGCGCTGGACGAGGCGGCGGATGGATTGAATGGTGATTGGATTCGAACCGCGGTGGCGAGCGCGAAGAGCTTGGGGGCGAGCGATGGGGTGGATGCGTTCGAGTCCGGCGTTGAGGCGTTGAAGCGAGCGTGCGAGAGTGGGGACGACGCGCGCGCGCGACGCGCGTACGTGGACGCCGCCAAGGCGTTGAAGGCTGTCGCCGAGAGCGCGGGCGTGGCGAACAAGCTTCGTTTGTTGTGAGCTCGCGGTTCGCGAGAGCGGGGGACGCAGTGAATGAGATTATTTATTTATTTATTTTGTTCTCTCTCTTTGGTATTACGTAATAAAATACAAATCCGAAGACGCGCGCGGCGCGCGATATCGCTCACTCAAACACCTTGGACCCCTCGACAAAGTATTCCTTGGCCTCGCTCACCGTGACCTGACGCACCAACGACGCGTACTTCCCCATCAGAGGCTTAATGACGGCCCACACCGGTTTAAACACCCACGGCGCGTCGACGATGAGCACCTGCGACACGCGCTTTGGAAAATAATCAAAGATGCACTTGATGAAAAACTTGACGAAATCAATGTCCGCGTTCTTCATCGTGAACCCTCGTAGATCGAACACGCACATCAACGTCTCCACCGCCCCCTCCCCCTCCGCTCTCGATCGTTCCAACGCCTCGTCCACCAGACGCACGCACAGTCGACACGTCCTCGACAAATCCCGCGTCTCCACCTCGTGTTTCGTCAACGTCACGTACACCACCGATCGTCCACACGCGTCTCTCTCCGACAACAACACCGCTTTCCCAGTCGCCGCCTCCTCGTCCACGTCCACCGTCGATAAATCATCGAATCCATCCCTCGCGCGCCACTCCAGATACTTACTTGTTTTCTCGCGCGCCTTATCCACCTCCAATTTACGATCTCGAAGAAACCACGTCACGAGCCAATCGGGGGCGTCCACGAGCGCGTTCCCGTCCTCCGCGTCTCGCGCACGAAGTTCACCGAGCGCTCGTTCGACGTCTTTCGCGTCGAACGCGTCCAGCGTCAGTCCACGAGACGCGATCTCTTCCGATGATGATGATGCATCGGGACGAATGATCATTCGACGCGCGTTCGTCGTCATCGCGCGCGATCGACGACGCGCGCGTTCGGAAGAGATCGCGCGCGTCGTCGTCATCGTCATCGTCGTCATCGCGGACGTCGCGGACATCGGATCGGATCGGATCTTCGACGAGAAGTGACGATTCAATGTCGAGACTCATTCATTCATTCATTCATTCATGTCATGAATCATTCGAGACATTCATTCGTCTCGTCGTCGTTCCTTTCGGTCTCTCGACGACACGCGCGTAAAAAATCATCCACATCCTCGCCCGTCGCCCTCCCGTGACGTAAATGCTCGATGACGTCGATGGCGCGACGTAAATGCCTCGCGCGGGCGTCGTGGCGGCGCCGGGACGCTTCGAGTCGACGCGCGGCGTCTCGCTCGGCGTTACGCGCGAGCTCGCGAATGGCGCGCGCGTCGTCGCGCTCGGCGACGACGAGTTCATAGGCCGATCGAAGGGCGTCTCGTTCCTCTTGTAAGAGGGAGGCTTGGTCGGAGGGGAGGGACGACGGCGTCGCGCGGCGGTCTCGCGCGCGGGCGTCGTCGCGGGACGCCGCCGCGGGGTCTCGCGCGGCGGCGGCGGCGCGAAACGACGCGTCGTCTTCACCGTCGTCGTCGTCGTCGCGTGACGCATCGTCGGCGTCTCGGTTCTCGTCTTCTCGTCGACGTCCGCGCGCGATCGCGTCTACGTCTCGGCGGTCTCTCGCGTCGTCGTCGGTGCGTCGCGTCGACGCGCGAGAAGACGAACGGACGCCGAGCGCCGCGGGTCTCGTCTCTCTCGTCGTCTGTTTCGTCGTCGCCACCGGGGTTTCGAACACGACCGAGTTCGCGCGATGACGATGACGCGACGCGTGCGTCGATCGGTGCGCGCGCGAACTTCTCTCTCTCGTCTCTCTCGTCGTCGCGGTTCCGGTTCGACGCCGCGGTTGTATTTTTGGCTCTTCGCGTCTCGCGTCGACGCGACGCACCGCGCACCGACTCACCGCGCGTCGTCCGCGCGCGTCGGCGACGAGCGTGGACGACGAGAGTGATGATGACGATGAAGACGCGACCGTGGTCGTCGTCGTCCCTCTCATCGTCGTCGTCGTCGTCGTCTCTTTCCTCGCGTGGCCGAGAGACGTGTGTCGACCGTCGACGCGGGAGGCGAACCGTCTCGTCGACGCCGCCGCGACGGTCGACGCGTCGCGCGATGACGATGGATTCGACGATGGATGCGTCATCGCGCGTCGACTCCACTTTCGGTCGTCGCGGACTCACCGTCGAGATGTGAACCAAGGCTTAAAAAAGCGAGTCGGCGCGACGTCGCGCGAGTCAACGCGACGCGACGGACGCGAATCAAAACTACGGTACGTAAAATCAATCGTATAAAAGCGCAGCTCATCAAATCACACAGAACAGACTACACGGTCGCGTTCCTTCCCCTCACCACTCCCCACCGAACACGCCTCGCCCCAGAACGAGCTCGAGAAGCGCCGTCCCCGCGAACCCGACCATGGCCATCCGTCCGTGCGCGCGCTCGACGTCGCAATTCAGATTCAACGCCTCCATCGCCAAAAACCCACTCATACCGCGCTTCCCCTTTAAATTCATCGGGTTCCTATCGTACTCTTGCGGATTAAACTCGAACGGTTTCACGGATGCCCACGCGACGACGCCGACGACGACGAGCGCGGCGAACAATCCCGCCCGCGTCTGCGCCGCCATCGTCGTCGCCTCCGTCGCCTCCCGCGTCGCCCCCACCGCGTACCCCACCATCGCGCACCGTCCCGCGATCGTCTCCATCATCACGCGCTCTTCGTCGTTCAACTCCGTCAGCATCGACGACACAGAGGCTGACGAATCATCATCCGATGCATCGTCTGATTGGACCGTGTCGTCACCACTCGATGACGAGTCATCACTCGTCCCAGTGGTGGCACGAGACGACGTGATGACGACGCCATGCATTCGTCGTCTCCCACGCATCATCATCGTCCGCGATCGTCGTCCCGCGCGAGGACGACATCGAGCGAGAGACGAGACCGACGACGACGAGAACGACGACGCGACCGTAAGACGCATCGACAACGACCACGACCGCGACGCGCGTCGACGAATGAAATGAATGAACGATCTCGACCCATTCCATCTCGATCCATCATCTCGAGTCGAACGCGTGCGCGGATGGATGATGCGGGGTTATTTTTTATGTATTTGTGTGGATAACATCGTGTATTACTAGACTATATATGTATATACTATGTATCAATATTCCGAGAATGAATGAACGGTGCATGAAGCGCATGGTTCCACCGCCCGCGAGCGCGCGTCATCGCATTCGACGACGTTTTCGTTCGTTCGGTCGGTCGGTCGGTCGGTCGTTCGGATGATGACGACGACGACGACGATGCGTTCGATGGATACCACCACCACCGTCGTCGTCGTCGCGCGAATCGATCGAGGGGTGACGACGACGCGAACGAGGAGGACGCGCGCGAGACGACGGACGATGCGAACGATGCGGAGGACGTCGTCATCATCACGGTCGTCGTCGTCGTCATCATTCTCGTCGTCATCATCATTCGCGCGTGCATCGACGACGGGGCCCGGGGAGACGACGACGACGACGACGACGAGCGACCGCGATCGCGATGGAGGTTTCGGTGACGACGGAGACGGGGCGTCGTCTCGGTCGGTGCGGGAGACGAGGGCGTCGTCGTCGACGAGAGACGAGACGGATGAATGGCAATCATCTCGCGAAGACGACGCCGAAGACGACGCCCAAGCCGAAGCCGAAGACGGTCATTTTCAATCGCACGCGCGTCGTTCGGGGGAACAGCGACGGATGGTGGATCAGATGATCACGCTTCGCGTGCGTTTGAACGAGCGCGTGGAGAAATCGAACGCGAGAGCGAAATATCTCGAGAAGACGTTGGCGACGCGGGACGAAGAGTTAAACGCGGCGAGACGCGCGTTGGCGCGCGCGGCGCTCGAGACGGAGACGCTCGGCGTCGAGGCGAATGATTTACGACGACGAAATCTCCCACCGACGAATGCGCTCGTCGGTAGACTCGATCGCATGTCTCGAGCGCTTCGTCGAGACGCGAACGTCGCGGACGCGGCGCGCGCGCGCGCCGTTCCGGTGACGTTTCGAGGCGCCGCGCGCGACGTGCGTCTCATGGGAGATTTCGACGAGTGGACGTCTGGGTTTCGTCTCACTCGCCACTCCGATCGAGGCGATGACGACGATCGCGACGATGTCTTCTCGTGCGTCTGTGCCTTACCTCCGGGTACGTACCAGGTGAAATTTCTCATCGACGACGAGGAGTGGCGGACGACGGAGGATTGGGAAACCGTCGGCGACGGGTACGAACGCAACATGGTGCTTCGCGTCGAGTGAGTGGGTGGGGAAGACACGGACGTCGGTAGACGATGTCCGCGCGGACGACGACGCGGACGACTCGCGTCGCGTCGCGTAAAAAAAACACGCATTCGCATGCATGCATGCATTCATTCATTCATTGAAAAGTACGACTATGTCCATTTTTGCCATTTTTTCGTCCCCGACGCGATGCATCATTCATTCATCATCATCACACCTCGTCGACGACTCGCGGTGGGGGACCGACCGACCGAACCACCCGGACGTCGACCGTCGGACGGTGATGATGTCGTCGACGTCGTCCGCGCGTCGGTCGTCGCGGCATCGCGTCAACGGCGCGTGCGCGCGATGGTGCGCGATCGCGCTCGTCGTCGCGGTCGCGAGCGCGACATTCATGAACGACGTGCTCGTCCCGCGCGCGCGGAAACACTGGGATGACCGCGCGATGCCGCGGTACGATGTCGTCGTCGATGAATCGTCGTCCGAGAGCGAACGGGGAGAGAGGGACGTGCCGAAGACGTTGCACACGCTGACGCTGCGAGACGACGGCGAGACGCCGTTTCCGTTAAATTTTACGGCGAGGATGAACCCTGGGTGGACGACGCAGACGTACGATGTTCGCAGAGGGGGGTTGTACATGGATTTAAAGTGTCCCGAACACGCCGAGGCGTATAGAAGATTAAAACCGGTGGCGTTCAAGGCGGATCTGTTACGGTATTGCATCTTGTACACCGAGGGCGGGGTGTGGATGGACGACGATATATTATTGTTGAAGTCGCTGGATGAGTTGACGGCGAACATGCGACGGGACCACTTGTTCGCGTTCGATCGTAGGGTGTATAAACTCGTCGGTGGGCCGGGACAGATTTGGAACGCGTTCATGGTGGCCATGCCGAGAAGCGCGGTGTTTAAGCGCGCCATGATGAAGATTTCGGAAAACGTCGCCAAGGAGAATCACTTTTATCACTCGTTGTATTACACGGGACCGGCGTTGTTGTTCGAGTGCGCGGAGAGGACGGATTCGATCGAGTTGCGGTGGCGCGTGCAGCACAGAGACGCGCTGAGCGCGGTGAGTCGACGCGTGGCGGACGCCGAGACGGACGAGGAGGTGTTGTTACACTTTAAACTGCCCAGGGAGAGTAAACATTACAGTCAAATGTCGCGCGCGAACGACATTTACGGCTCGGGAGGGGTCGGCGAGGAAAATATTACATAGTGTGCGGTGCGCGACGGTGAGAGGGGGGGGGCGTGCGCGTGATTGATGTATTAGAGTGCTTTGTCTGATTTTACTCCCACCGGGTCTTCGCGCCGACGCCGCCGACGTCGACGTATCCATCGTCCGTCTCCTTCTCCTAACGAGGTTTACGCGTGTGCGTGTTCTCACGCGTTTTCTCTCGCGCGTTTGAAACGCTCGGCGGCGCCGAGTTCGGCGTCGGCGGCGTCTCGTTTATTCGTCGTCGTTCCGCCGAAGACGCTCGTCGGTACGGGTCGCTCGGCGAACGCGTCGTCGTCGTCGTCTCCTAAATCAATCTCCGCGTCGTCTCCCCCGCCCGTCGCGCCGGCGTCGCCGCCCGTCGTCGCGCCCTCGACGTGCGAACGCACGAACCCGGGGACGGCCGCCGCCGTCGCCGTCGCCGCGCGCGCCTCGTGCGCGGCGTCCAAACGCGCCATGGCGTCGCCGGCGTCCACCGGTCCGTCGGCCACCGTCGGCGCGTCCGTCGTCGCGTTCGCCTCCGTTTTCGGCGCCACCTCGGTCGTGTTGAAGTGAACGTCCGAAAAGCTCGCCGCGACGGCGCGCTTGACGCGAAGCATCTCGCGAAACGTATCCTCGTTTCCGTGTCGCACTTCGAATTCGTGCCACGTGGACCAAAAATCGACATCCACGAGCGGGTTGGCGAACTGCGACGCGTGCGCGTAGAGCGCGCGCGCGCGATCGAGTTCGCCGAGTTTCCGCTCGAATTCGGCGAATCGCGTCGTCAACGTCTTGGCCGCGTCTCTCGGCAACGTCTCGTCGTCGGCGGCGCGAGAAAACACGGCGCGCACCTTGTCCACGCCGAAAAACTCCATAGCCTTGGCGACGTACGCGTCGTACACCTCGAGTCGTTGGTCGGCCGGAAGATGCGTCGTCGCGCGTTCGTACACGTCCATGACGCGTTTGCCGAGCCCGAACCGTTCCTCCAACGTCGCGTACGCCAGGTAAAACTGTTTCGCCTCCTTCGCCGGCGCCTCGGTCAACACTTGTTCGTACAAATCGCGCGCGCGCTCGAGTTTGGTGCCCTTGAACCGATCGACGAACGTCGCGAGGTAGGCGAGCCAAATGTCTCGCGAATACGGAAACTTGAAGGCGTTGACGCCGCGCTCGTAAATTTGAAAGCAATCCTCGAAATAGTTGTGCTCCTTGAGCAAGTGCGCGTAATTGAGCACGATTTGCGGCGTCGCGACGCGCAACGCGATCATGGCGTCGTACGCTTTTTTCGCCGACGTCAAATCCCCTAAACTCTCCTCTAAATCCACGTACAGTGTCCATATCTTCAACGATTTGAAAACCTTGGCGCGCGCGGGTAACGCGTCGTACTCCTCGGCGGTGCGCGGTTCGCGGTACCCGGGGCGCGGCGTCGTCGCCCTCCGCATGATGTCCAACGCCGCGTCGTACGCCTTGCGTCGAATCGCCATCTCCGCGCGTTCGCACCACACCGCGGCGAGGTCTTCGGTTGATTTAAACTCGGCGTCGACGACGGCTTTTTCGAAAACCGTCTCGGCGCTCTCGTAATCGCCGTGCGTCTCGTAAAACTTGGCAAAGTTGATCCAGAGCGCTGAAACGCGTCCGGTGGCGAGGTGCGGATTCACCGTCTTCACCGCGTCGCTGTAGGTGACGATCTGTCGCGTTGGATCGCCTTCGAAGAGCGCGACGCGTTTCTCCCACTCGTGCACGTTGTGCGGATTTTGTCGTAGGACGACGGAGGAGAGTAAAATCGGTCGACGCTCCATGAGGTGTTCGAGACGCGCGAGCCTGAGCTCGAGATCAGCGGTCGCGGTCGATCGGAGCACGAACGACTCCGGCGAGTCGGAGTCTTCGTCTTCGTCTTCGTCTTCGTTTTCCATCTTGGCTGAGATGACGCTCTCTTCGAATTGCGCGTACGCGTCGAATATCAGGGAAAAGTCGCGCACCGTGGACACGCTCTCCATGCCTTCCTCGTACACGTCTCTGGCCTTTTCGAAGAGACCGCGTCGAATGTAATAATCCGCGAGCGCCGTCCACAGACGACCCGTCTCGCCGCTAAAGGTGCGAATTCCTCCTCTCAAGACGGCGTCGACGTCCAACGCGCGTCCGCTCGCCCCCGCGCTGTATTCGTGCACCTCGGCGGGATGTTTCGTGATGATATCGCACAGTTCCAACCACATCGCGTGTTTGGATTTGCCCGCGAGCGATTGAAACGCGTCGTCGTCGACGAGTTCGGCGAGTTTCGCCGCCGTCTCCCCCGCGTACCCTCGTCGTTTGAGAAACTCGACGTACTCCTCGGCGTGTCCGGGCTCAAATTTCAGGTACCGGCGATAGACTCGACGCGCGGTATCGCCCGGAATCCGTTCGTCCGAGCGCACGAACTCGAGATATATCGCCCACACGCGATCGTGCTGCGTCACGGGTAACGCGCACAACGCGGCGTCGCACGCCCTTCGCGTCCTCGTCACGTACTTGAGCGACGTCAGGTATCGCAGATACAGTTCCCAAACCCTCGGCATCTTATGCATCGTCGCCAACGCCCGTTCAAAGCACGAAATCACCCGTTCGTGCTCGACGTCATCGCACCGAAGTCCTCGAACGTCGTCCACGCGTTCGCGCAGGTAAAAGAACCACAACTTGTACGAATTCGGGTTGTGTCGCACCGCCCGCTCGTGAATCAGCGCGCGTTTCTTCGCCCATCTCCCAGACGTCGTCGCATCGTTCGCCTCTCGCGCCATCGCGTCCAGATACGCGCGCCACGCCTCGACGTCGCCCGGATTTCTGAGCACGATTTCCTCGTGCGCGAGCTCGGTCGGGGACATCGCGTCGTCGACGACCATCGCCGCGGACGTCGACGGGTCGTCATCGGGAGCGCGTTCAGCGGACGAACGCGACGTCATCCTCGTCCTCCGCCTCGTCACCGCTCCTCAGAGGCAGAGGACTCGACGCGCGCGTCGCGCAATCGATCGCCCGCAATCGCGCGCGCGTCGGGTCGGGTCGGTCGCCGCCACACGGTCCCGAGGAGCGCCAACGCGTACGATGAATGGAGTGAGAAACAGAGTGGACGTTCTCGGCGTGTGTATGTGTAAGGCCGGGAACATTCGCGCGCTCGACGAACGAGTAAACTCGTCGCGATGTCGAGCGCCTCTGAGATAAATTGTCTTAAACAGTTTAACACATATTGTGTTAAAATTACGTTTAAGTAATTTAGAACAGATACTACACTTGATCAGAGCGAAAGCTCATGAAAAGTTATCGATGGGTCGGCGCCGGGGTGGTGTTATGTAGTTCCGAAAGGTGTAGAATGAAATACTGAGGGTTATGGGTGTGTTTTCGACCCGTTTTCGTCCCCGGGGTCGATCGCGCGCGTCACTCCCCGGACCGTCGTCATGCGGGTGTTGCTCACCGGAGGCGCCGGGTTCATCGGGTCCCACGTCGCCACGCTCCTCGCGACGACGTACCCGCGGTACCACGTCGTCGTCGTCGATAAACTCGATTACTGCTCGTCGAGGAAGAATCTCGAGCGAATTATCTCGTTGCCCAACGTGACGTTCGTCAAGGGAGACGTGCGATCGTTCGATCTCGTGACGTACGTGTTGAACAGCGAAAAGATTGACGTCGTGATGCACTTCGCGGCGCAATCGCACGTGGATAATTCGTTCGGGAACTCGTACGAGTTTACGAGGAATAATTTCGAGGGAACGCACGCGTTGCTCGAGGCGTGTCGACGGGCGACGGAGACGAAGATTAAGACGTTTTTACACGTCTCCACGGATGAGGTGTACGGTGAAAATTTAAACGATTCCAACACCGAACACGAGTCGTTGTTGACGCCGACGAATCCGTACGCGGCGACCAAGGCTGGGGCGGAGATGCTCGTCATGGCGTACGGGCGGTCGTACGAATTGCCGTTCATAATCACGCGAGGAAACAACGTGTACGGGCCGAATCAGTATCCAGAGAAAGCCATTCCAAAGTTTGCGATATTAGCGTCTCGTGGGGAAAAAATAGCCATTCACGGCGACGGACTCGCGACGAGGTCGTACATGCACGTCGACGACGCCGCGCGCGCCTTCGACGTCGTCTTGCACGCTGGGGAGACGTCGCAGATATATAACATCGGCTCGAGAGAGGAACGAACCGTGTTATCCGTGGCGAGAGACGTGTGCGAGATCCTGGGCAAAAATCCAGAGGACACCGTCGCGCACGTCGAAGACAGAGCGTTCAACGATCGACGATACTTTATCGATTCCACCAAGTTGCTCGCCTTGGGCTGGCGACAACGAGTGGACTGGACGCGAGGATTGCGAGAGACGGTGGAGTGGTTCACGACGCGCGATTTGAAAGCGTATTGGAAAAACTTTGAGTCCGCGCTCCTCCCGCACCCGAGATTCCGCGCCGACGAAGACGAAGAAGACGCGCGCGAGCCGATGTAGCGACGTAGCGATTAGCGACGTAGACGTAGCTAGCCACCATAGTACGAAGAGTAGATTCTCGACCACGAGTCTTCGCCGTCTGATCAATCGAATTCATTCATTTAGCGTAAAGTAAGTTGCATTGCAAGGAAATCCTGTAATGAGACGCGGATGAAGGGACTCACGTCTTTTTGCTCGACACCGTAGGCGTCGGCCCGAGCGGCGCTCGGCCTAGCGTAGAAGCGTACTTCGTGAATGAGTTTACGCATCCTTGCCGCCGCGGAGCGGGTCGTAACCCACGGCTTCACGTTCAGCCGCCATTCTCTTGGCAGCTTCCGCACGACGCGCTTGGCTCGCCTTTTCTTCGGCCTCGTTCTTCGCCTTGAGCTCTTCCGGGGTGAGCGCCTTTTCGTCGGAGCCTTCGTAGGCGTTCCAGTTGGACTTACCCGCGACGGAGTCCTTGAAATCGGCGCTGTTTTCGAATCCACGCGCGTTCGCGAGCGTTCATCGTCAGTCTTCACGTCACATTTTCCATCCCCTCGCGTCCACTCTCGCGCCACCACACCGTCACGCCCCCGTGGATCGCGCGCATATTATCCACGTCAGCGCGTATCGCCGATAAGGGGCCTTCGATCGATCATCCATCGAGAACTTGCACGAGACGAGAATTCGAGCGCGAGCGCGACGACACGACGCACCGAGCGACGACGGATCGGTTGGCGCGGAGCTGCACGCGCGCGCGGACGGGAACGACGTTGGAGGTCACGGTGATCATGGTGCCGGAGTTGAGACGATGCGTCACGAATTGCCGCAAATTTCGACACGAGGGGGGATTTTATCGACTTTTCGAGGGGAAGGTTGTCTTGATGAGTCGTGATTGGTCAATCAATATATGATGAAACAGTACGAGGGAGGGGGGGGGCATGCCCGTCGAGCTTTAGGCTTTAGGGTTTGGCACACACACACACACACACACACACACACACGCCCGCGGGGCGCCAACAGGATTTGCAATTCACTCCTCCACGCGTCCGCGTCAGCAATTCACTCCTCCACGCGTCCGCGACGATGGCGCACCTTGGCTGGCGCTTGGAAGAAGACGACTGGAGCAAGGCGCCATCTCATCCAACGACGCTCAAGCCATCCACTGCATTGTGCGAACGAGCGAAGAAGGCGAAGAGAACGCGAGAGAAACTTCGACGCGATACGTTAAACAGTCGCTATCAGGAACTCAGCGCAGTGCTCGAACTGGGTGAGTCAATGAAGAGTGATCAGGCAGCGTTGGTGTCTGCAGCCACGGATTCGATAAAGCGTTTGCGTGCTGAACACGCGAGGCTAGCAAATACGATCATGCGATTCCAGGACGAAAAGTCGCAGAAAGCGGATCTCTTGCGAGCGCTGGCAATGGAACGCGAGCAGCTCGTGAAAGAAAAGGCACAGTTGTTGGAAGAGAAGCTTCACGTTGAAGGGCAGTTGCAACGTTTCTTGACAAGAATGCCGTTCGGATCTCTCATGGATGATATGGTGGCGACGTAATCGACGAGCGGCGTTCCAGCGTCGACCATGCCCGTACTCTTAGCACCGGCGAACGAAGAAAAGACGACGTTATGTGGTGATTTGTGATTTCTTTTTGGGACAAACCCGACTCTTTTTCTGCTTGAACCGACAGGTACGGATGAGTCATGATTCGTCAATAGTGCGGCAGGATAGTTAGGTGCCAATGAGACCAGACCACGCGGCGTGGGGCTGAGCACCTTACGAGTCGACGGGATTTCACCACAACATATGCCATTGTATGGGGATTTAGTCAAACTTTTTACCTCCCAAAGCGGTATGTAGCCCGGTCAAAGGGACGGGGGTTTAGGCCTTTTTCCTTCAAAGCGCGAGATTTTGCCTAATCATTGGCAATCTCGCGCAAAAATTCATGCTCCAAGTGCAAAGACAATTGCTGCTGTTGACCTCGCGCGGGTGGGGTCAGGCACGTCGTCCAACCGGCCATACGTTCATATGATCAATAACTGCAATGTATGTAAATACAACGTCATACTCACCGCTAGTGCACAATACGATAAACTCTCTGTGTATTAAAATTTAATGTTTTGTCACTAAGAAGTGTGAATTCGGGGATGTGGAGCGCACGGCACGTTGCTTGGTCACGTTTCGTGCTTCAGCCACGGGCATCACGGACTGAAATCACGGAAACTTTTTTTGAAAACGGAACAGCTCTTCGGGAAAAATTTCAAGCTTCGTTTGCAAAATAAACAAGGTCTCGGGATTGCATGATTCGGGTTGCAGGATGATTGATGATGAAATGTCAGTGAGCTCTTATGAAAATTGGGGCAATAGCAACACTTGTAAATCATATTTCATTACGCGTTTCGGTTAAATATAAGTTGCTTGAATTTTGGATTTCCGTGGGACACCAAGTGCTCGAAGCGGTTGTTAGATCAGTTTCGGAGCCTGCAATAAGTTGCACGCGGTTGTTGCATTACATACAATAAGAGGCTTTCGCTATTTGAAGCCTGCGTTGGAGAGCTGCTTGCACCAGTTCTTTGCACGTTCTTCACTCTTGTGACTTTCATTGTCTTCATCAAAAGGGAGACCAATAAACACACCATCAACAAGAGCCTTACTGTCGGCGAAATCGTAGTCATCTTTAGAGACGTTTCCACCGCACATTTCTGCGCCAGTATCTCGGAAAGCCGAGTGAAGTTCTTCGATGGCGTCGCAAAAGTATTCACCGTAAGCAGAACTGTCACCAACACCAAAAACAGCAACTTTTTTGCCGCTCAAATCTAGCGACCGGATATCACCGTACGCTTCATCCCATGCGGTTCCACTTCTTCCTTCGTCAGCACCAGTATGCCAGGTCGGGGCTCCAACAATGAGAGAATCGTAACTTGACAGATCACTCACAGCAACGTCCGCAATGTCCATTGGTTCTGTGATCTCTCCATAGGGTTCGAATGAACTTTGGATCCATTCCGCACAGTATTCGCAGTTTCCTAAGGCGTCAGTTGCACGTCAGTCGTTGAGCAAGTTGGAATTAGAACAATTCAACAAAGTTGAGTAACTTACCCGAAGTCGTACTGAAGAAGAGCCCCACTTTAGCCTGTGGTGCTTTGGTGTGCACTGTTCGCCGGTCGTTTGTGCGCGCTTTTGGGCGCGCCCCGAAAAAGCTCGATCGCGTAAGAAAGCTATTCGTCTGGAACATATCCGCGGGAATTGCTGTGGCGCCGTTGTGTGTGCGCAAATGAATGTTCACTCGCCGATTAGTCGTAAATAACAGACGCGTGTCGGAGTATGCTTGGCACGCGCCCATCGAGAGCAATCACCCAGCCCTAATTACTAAACCCTATAATTACATATTTTCGCTCAGGTTCCACTAGAAGCGTGTAAAAAATGGACCTTTTCTGAAACACGTGTCCTTCTGAAACACGAAGGCGAGAAAACATTTAGCACAACTTACATGCCAGGAGTTGGTCCTTCGCTATGGTTTGTCAAGCAAATAAGCAAGGAACACGACTAAACAGTAGTGTTCGCGGTTTTCTTGCGCAGCGAGTTCGGCAATGGACGCTTTCGCGATTATCGTTGCGTTGCGCTTCGTTTTGTTAGCCTTCATCTATGGCAGATACTCGGCGTTGAACGTTTCAGGGTCCTTCATCTTCTTGATTGTCAAATACTCGCTGAACTTGGGCGTATGCGTGCCCCGTGGAAGAAAAATGCACAGTAGTGGATGATGCTTGAAAAGTGCGTGTATGTTATGTTCATGGATAAGGAATAACAAATAGTAAAACTAGGAAAGGTATTGAGCAGCAGTATGCTAGGATCCATTCAGTATCGATGCTCACGTTGCAAGAATTTGTTGGGGCCACGTTGGTTGTCTCTTGAGGCGAAAGCTCTGAAACATTTTGCGAATCGTACTTTGTGCGAGCCGGGATTTTCTTCGGTACGCGAGAAGCCAATGCCACTGCGCGTTCGTCCTTAGTATCTCGGAAGATTTTCCAGCGTAGCAATGGCACACAGTCCTCGTTCATTTCAGCGGCAATTAATGCAAGTCGATACGCTCTCTGCAGACGATCTGCCTTGAGTTCTCGCAGTGCCAACAGTTGAATAAATAATCCCGATTTTTCGTGGTCGTGCACACTTACGGCTGCACCACGCTGCAATGCTCGTCGGCTTGCTTTTGTATCGCCTAAGTTTTCCTCGAGCATTCGAGAATAGGAGATCCATACCACAGGTTCATCTATGTGCACTGCACATGCCTCTTCAAAGCGACTTATCATCTTCTTTCCCTCATGTTCAAACGCACGTAAATTGCCTGCTTTCTTTAAGGCCCGCGTTCGATGCGCGCTTCTACGTGCCGTTTGATAATGCTCACAGTTGCTCAAACTGTAGCTACGTCTGTCGTCGAGGTTTACGGCTTGGTGCGATTTTGCATACCGCACGGTGGACACTTTGTGGGTCACCTCACTTGTGTCAATGTGTGCGCGCGGCTGCTTGTTCCAATTTTGACACAACTTCATTCGATTCGCCGTCCCCTGCGACATCGGGGCGCCGTCGCCTAACGTTACTAGCAAACGGATGTCGAGGTGAAACGACGCGCGCCTGTCGGCCACGCGCTCGTTGAATGCAAAGTAAAACGACCCTTAGCGAAACTATCGCGTATAGTAAATACGATGAGAGTATGAAATATTACTATTTTTCTCGATATGTAGCTTAAATGAAACATTGGCGCGTGGCACTACCACGGGTTCGGAAGATGCCAATCAAACGCAGATTGTGTAATCCGAACGTCGCGCGAACGTCATCTCAGGCAAGAAACCCGAGCTTACCACCGTTAGCTTTTGCTCGTCGAATCAGTGATTGCTTCATCTTCGTATCGATCCCGAACTCGGTACAGAAATCTCCGATGACTTGGGAGTGTAGTGCGATTGCTTTACCACGAAAAGCGTTGAACCTCTTTACACCTACAATGTCTCGAGTGGTACGAACGACCGGCGCGAACAATCCGTTTGAATTTATGTTACCAGCGATCGGGACTGTGACACGCGCGGTTACGGTGCGGTGATACGGCCTTCGCGGTGCAAACTTGGCCAAAAGCGCCATGGTACACGCGCCGTGCTTAGTAGTGAAGTTTTGTTGCTGAGAAAGTCAAGGTGCCAAGGAACGCGCACTCAAAATACGCAATCTTCATTTAGCAGACCGTACACTTATATTGGAGGTTCCGCTCTGCTGCAGAGATGAAGCGAAAGGAATAGGCATTCTTCACCGCCAAATGGCACACACGTTGAGTACCGTCACTATTTTTCCAACGGTGAATTTCGATCGACGGCCACGGTCATACGAGTGAACCATGGATCATATGAGAGCTAAAAACGTATAAAACTCAACTTCTAGTTTTGCGATTTTTTTAGCGCATTTCCCGTCATTGCCTTTGGCTTCATGGGCAAAACTTCCGATCGTGGTTTCCTGCAGATTTCGTGGGGAAAAGAATAGCTCAAATGTGACCCGTTAGACGGCATTTAATAAGAGCTTTCGAGCGCGGGACTATGCACGATCATCGGGTCACATTTGGGCTATTCTTTTCCCCACGAATTCTGCAGGAAACTGCAGTTGAAATCTTTGCTCATGGATCAAAATGAGGGGAAATGCATAAAAAAGTCGCGAAGTTGGACCGCGATTTTCACAATTTTTTAGCGCTCGTAGCGTTAATGACTCAACACTGTCGACCAACTTTAGTAATACCCCGTTTGCGTGTGCGCTGACTTGCTCCTCTACGACCACGATATGCGGTGTCAAGAAGAGTGATTCTCTGCGTGAAGACCCCTGTGCTCTAGGTGAAGCTTACGCTGGGTGCGATCGGGACATTTGCCAAACCATCTGCGTGGGAACTGACATTCCACACGGGTCATATGCGACGAAGAGTTACAATCAAGAGACGTATTCATGCTTTAATACGAGCTCACTCAACCAAGGGAGTGAAGAGGCTTCAAGAATTTCATCTTACGCTTTCAACTGTGGGGTCAACGAAACGCATTCATCACACAGCGGGAGCTTTTGGCTGCCTGGTTTGCTCGCAAGTGACTGTTTTGATTCGGGACAGGCAATCTGGAACACATCATCAGGTGTCCTAGATGATAATCCAACATATGCGTGCACAGTGACGTGCTCCACGACATCCGAAGGGTGCGGGCCGGCCAATCACGACACCATTGGTGGAGCATCGGCGTGCCCGACCGGCGACACCTGGGCGGGCTGTGACAGAGACGTCTGTCAAGATGTATGCAATGGCACGGCAGTCGCTAAATACACGAATGTGGATGTGACTAAGAATGGCAAAACCTTCACATGCTTCAACGCGAGCTCTCTGATTCAAACGGTACAAGAAGACGCCAGGCAGGCCTCGTATGCATATAACTGTGGTGTGAACGAAACACACGCAGCGTATGGAAGGTTCATGCCAGGTTCGAACTCTGCAAGTTGTTCCTCGTGGAACACAGAATCGCCGCATGGTGATAATCATATCATTATGCCCCCAAGTCCGCCGAGTCCACCACCATCTCCACCTTTATCTTTGGTTCACCATCGTATGGACCCATATACATGCGCGTTGACTTGCTCGTCCGAAGGCGATATGTGTGGGTCGACATTGAATGTAAGTGAGTCTATATCTGCAGGCCCTTGTGCCTATGGTCATAGCTGGGCGGGATGCGATGCGACATTCTGTAAGAATACGTGTGATGGTCATGTACTGGATAAAAAGGAAATGGAAACTGTATCACAGGACGGCAAACAATACAGCTGTTTCAACTCAAGTCATCTCTACTGGGGATTTCACTCACGTGAACATGCGCAAATTGCGTCTTACGCATTTAACTGCGGAATAAACCAGACGTTCAAGTATCCACGCGGATCCCAGCCGTGGTTAGTAGGAGTATATTCTGGCGCCATCGCTGGCGATACCACCGGTACGACGACGCCTACTTGCCGTGACACAGATGGCAACGATATATGGGATAATACAGGCTATATGCGGCCGCCGCCGCCACCTCCGCCAGCACCATCGCTTCTGACGGTCGCGTCTGAGGGGCGTTCCAACCTGAATACAAAAATTGGGATCACAATAACACTACTTTTTCTGCAACTTTTGCAACTTTCTTGACGGGGGTAATGCAAAGCAGCCATCGAGGGTGATTGACTGACTTGGCACGTAGTTAGAAATATATACTTCTGGTGAACGAGCAGATCAAAAAGCGATTTGCGAATTGTAAGATGTTATTTTAAAACCATTCCACAATTTAAGTTGGATTTAGGTATCGCTCGGCTAGTTAAGATCTGTTTCGTGAACAACGCAGCTCCACGTAAATGGCGCCGGACTCTGAGCTTGCGATGAAGATCGTAAAGCTATTCTGATCATTATAGCGTCCCGAGGGTGTCGTAACCGTATGCTCATTCGTAAGCTGCGTAGCAACATCCACTTAGCCTTGAAAAACATAATTCGGGATATTTCTCTGGGATTTTCGACCGCGGCACATATTGATGCTTCCAATGATGATGGCGATGATGGAAGTCACGAAGGAAACTGCAGCAAGTGCAAGCTCATCGGAATCATTCTCCGATCGACCTTGAGGCCCAGTAGCGCCCTGAGGCCCAGTAGCGCCCTGAGGCCCAGGGGTAGCAGTCCACGTTGCGACTGTAGTCTCGAGCGCCGCGACAGAGGCTTCAAGCTGAGCGATGTCGGCGACGAGAAGCTCACGATGGTAGTCGGCGTAGTTGGAACGGCGCTTACTGAACGTCTTCTGACCGTTAGTATCGGCGCGCGTGAGCGCGCCTTCATCGGCATCTTTACCGGTGGCATGTTCAAACTTCCACGTGGACGTCAAACCGCTGAGCGCGGCCTTCGCCTCGGCCGCAAAAGTGCTGTCGAGAGGGTAGAACAAGAAGTTGTTGACGACGCCTTGGACTTCGGATTCGAGCACGAACTCGGCGAAAGCGCGCACCAAACC
>MDTE01114653.1_pt1 | contig 33089 bp, 21 predicted proteins | sample 811231 | NCBI WGS metagenome assembly MDTE01 (sample SAMN05326651, study PRJNA326480) | marine metagenome | isolation source: seawater | place: Indian Ocean: Red Sea | collected 2010
CAGCCGAGAAACCAGCCGAGAAACCAGCCGAGAAACCAGCCGAGAAACCAGCCGAGAAACCAGCCGAGAAACCAGCCGAGAAACCAGCCGTTCAGCACCCTGCGAATCGTCTTGCCAAGGAGACGAGTCCCTATCTCCTGATGCATGCCCACAATCCGGTCGACTGGCATCCGTGGGATGCTGAAGCGTTGGAAAAAGCCCGACAGGAGGACAAGGTTATTTTCCTCTCGATCGGTTATTCCAGCTGTCATTGGTGTCACGTCATGGAGCGTGAGTCGTTCATGGACGAAGAAATTGCTGCGTTCTTGAACAAACATTTTATCTGTATCAAGGTCGACCGAGAGGAACGTCCCGACGTCGACGGGATCTATATGGCGGCGGTGCAATTGACGACGGGGCGCGGCGGGTGGCCCATGTCCGTGTTCATGACACCGGACGCCAGACCATTTTTCGGCGCGACGTATTTTCCGGCACGCGATGGTGACCGTCCACAAATGCCGGGGTTCTTGACAGTCATACAACGCATTCAGACGTTCTGGGAGTCGCAGCGAGAAGACTTCAACAAGCAAGCCGACCAGATTACAGAAGCCGTGAAGAGCCATCTTGATGGGCGTCGACCGCGGTCAATCAATCCTCTGGACAGTCGTCTTCTGAGTCGTGTTCAAGCCAAGTTGGCAGAAGATTTTGATCCGACCTACGGTGGTTTTTCGAGTCGGGCCGAAGATCCGAATGCTCCGAAGTTTCCGGTTCCCTCCAACCTGATGTTTTTGTTGTATCGAATGGAGCAAGAGACGCTTGCACAGGACCAACGCGACGAGGCGCGTCAGATGCTGGTGCACTCACTCGAGCGCATGGCAATGGGGGGCATTCGTGATCATTTGGCGGGTGGTTTTCACCGCTACAGTGTTGATCGTTTTTGGCGCATTCCCCATTTCGAAAAAATGCTCTACGACAATGGCCAGCTGGCGACAGTTTATGCCGAAGCTCACAGACTGACCGGTCGAGATGATTTTCGACGCGTCCTTGTTGAAATGCTGGATTTTGTGCTCCGTGAAATGACTTCACCTGAAGGCGGTTTCTACTCGGCGCTCGACGCGGATTCTGAAGGTGAAGAAGGGAAGTTTTACCGGTGGACAAAAGAGGAGGTCGTGGAGGAATTGACCGAGGAAGAGTTTGAGTTGTTTGCCGCCATTTATGGACTCGATCAAGATCCTAATTTTGAAGGCGAGTTCTACGCGCCGCAGTTGAGCATGTCGTTGAGCGAGTTGGGGGTGAAACGTGAGTTGACGGCAGAGCAACTCGATGGACAGTTGCAATCACTACGTAGCAAGCTGTTGGCGGTACGTGACAAGAGGGTTCGTCCTCTGACTGATACTAAAGTGCTTACCGGGTGGAACGGTTTAATGATTCGTGGTTTGGCCGATGCAGGGCGCGTGTTGCAAGATGACCGCTATGTTGCAGCGGCCCAGCGAGCGGCGGAATTTGTTCTTGCGAAGCTGCGTACGCCCACAGGCCGATTGCTACGTACCTATGGCCAGGGGAAGGCGCAACTGAACGCTTATCTGGATGACTATGCATTCTTGATCGATGGTCTGATTGGAGTCTATCTGGCAAGTGGAGAAGAACGTTGGCTACAGATCGCTGACTCACTGATGCAAGGACAGCTTGCGCACTTCTGGGATGCGGACAACGGTGGTTTCTTTTTCACCTCCGATGACCACGAGTCACTACTTGCCCGAGGCAAGAATCCGGCAGATAGCGCGCGGCCTTCCGGGAATTCAGTTTCTGCCCAGAATCTTGTGTTTCTAGGGGAGCAGCTGGGCAATTCGGATTACCTGGCGAAAGCCAAGGCAACCATTCAAGCCGTGTCCGGTGTACTCGATGGTTCCCCGGATGTAGCACCACGAATGGTATTAGCATTGGCCGCCACATTGCAGGAAGGTGGTGAGGCCGAAACAGGATCGGACCTGCCTCCAGAGCCTCCAGCGCCGTAGCTGTGAGGTGCCCGGTGCCACTTGTTCGGCTTGCTCGGGATCCCTGTCTGCAAGGTGGCATCGCAGAATGAGGCGTGGTGAGAGAGACGAGTCTGTTGTCTTAGTGTGAATCAGCTTGCGAGGGTTCAGGTTTTGTTTGACACAGTGATTCAAGGCGGCACGCTGGTTGATGGAACTGGCAGTGCCGCGGTGTTGGCAGATGTCGGTATTGTTGGTGATCGAATCACCGCGATTGGGAATTTACAGGAGGGGTCTGCGAAAGAGACGCTGGTAGCCGATGGTCTCGTTGTGGCTCCCGGTTTTGTGGATGTCCACAATCACAGCGATGGCCTGTTCTTGCGGGAAACTCATCTTGCAGCCAAGACGGCACAGGGTTTTACCACAGAGGTCCTGGCAGCCGACGGTATCTCGTATGCACCTGTCAACGAGCAGACAGCTCGGCAGTGGATGTTCTATTTGCGTGCCTTGAATGGCCTGCGTCTCGAGGAATATCGTGGGTGGGAGAGCTTGGCTGAGTACATGGAGTGTATTGACGGATCGAATGTGCAAAATGCGATGACACATATTCCTTACGCCAATCTGCGATCGATGGTGTGTGGTTGGGGGCGCGGAGCAGTCGACGATTTTCAGATGCGCCAAATCCAATACGAAGTGCAGCGTGGCATGGAGTCTGGAGCGGTGGGTTTATCCACCGGGCTGGATTACATCGTTCAGTGTTTTTCGACGACAGACGAGTTAGTGGAAGTGTGTCGTGCCATGGCGCCCTATGGTGGATTGTATGTCACTCACATTCGCTACAAGAAAGGTTTGATGGAAGGGTTGCAAGAGGCTGTCGAGATTGGTCGACGGGCAGGTGTGCGGGTCCATATCTCACATCTCAAACCGGTTGCGGGGTGTGATGCTGAACAGGTGCTCGGTTTTCTTGACAGCAACCGTGGTGATGTCGATCTGTCCTTCGACGTTTATCCCTATATGCCAGGTTCGACCATGCTGAGTTATCTGTTGCCCAACGATGTTTGGGAGGACGGGCCGCTGGCCGTATTGGGGTATCTCCATGATCCCGGAGTGCGTCGCCGGTTTGAAGATGGGCTGAAGGCGCATCGCCTGAATTTAGACCGGATCTACATTGCTTGGGTGGCGAGCAAGGAGAATGCAGTTCATCAGGGAACAACACTGGCAAGTTACGTTGAAGGCACGAAGAAATCGGCGGGCGATGCTTTGGCTGATCTGTTGATCGAAGAACGACTTGGTGTCTTGTGCGTCATGCAAGAAGGCGACGACGAACTCATTCGACCGTTCTTGCAACACGATCTATACATGATGGGAAGCGACGGTATTTACTTTGAAGATGGAGCGGTCCACCCACGCGTTTATGGTTCTGTGGGCAGGCTGTTAGGTTCCGGCGTGCGCGATTGGGGCTGGCTGACGCTCGAAGATGCAGTCTACAAGTTGAGTGGCTGGCCGGCTCAGCGGTTTGGAATGGCGCATCGTGGAGTCGTTCAGGTTGGGAACTACGCAGATCTGGTGGTGTTTGACCCAGGGAGCATCAGCGCGCCAGCGACGTACGAGCAGCCCCATCAGCGGACGACTGGTACACAGTATGTGGTGGTCAACGGTCAGGTTATTGTTCGTGAAGGGGTTCCTGAAGAGCCGCAGACGGGCCCGGCACCTGGGCGTTTCTTGCGTTACGCAACAACACCATCATAGATTCATGTTTGTCTGCGGCTCAGCCGAGATCCAGGCAACGTCCCGAAGAAAAGGCGTGTGAAAGGATTGATGCGATGCCAGAGGTTCCATTTCGGTTTCCAGAAATTGAAGTCAGTGGTTCACCACGGGAAATGGGGTGCCAGCTTGGTGAAGCAGCCCGTGAGAAGATTCGTGAATTTGTCGAGATAGCGCTCGAACGCGTGAATTTGACCATTGCGATTACCAGGGATCGCGCGTATCAGATCGCTCGTGATAGCCTGGTTCATGCGAACGCGTATTCAGCGGACATGGTGGATGAGCTTACCGGAATGGCTGAGGCGGCGGGGGTTTCTCTCGAGGACCTAATGTTGCTTCAGGTTCGTAATCAATTCACCGTGGAATCTGACGCAGGCTGTACGTCATTCGCCGCCACACAAGGGGGAGGGAGCCCACCGCTCGTAGCACAGAATTGGGACAACGATCCGGCACTTGACCCTTACACCGTGGTGCTCACTCGGCGTCCCAAAGGCAAGCCGGCGTTAATCAATGTCACTCAAGTCGGACTGATTGCGTACATCGGGCTGAATGAACACGGAATCGGTGCCTGTCTCAACACGTTGCCGGCTCCGAGTCGGCCAACAGGCGTTCCGCACTATTTTACGCTCCGTGGTATCTTCGAAACGTCTACATTGGATGGTGCGATTGAGGCCGTACGGCGCGCCGAGCGCGCAGTGCCAGCAAACATTCTGTTAGCGACTCCCCAGGGGCCCGCGGATTTGGAGGTGACGATCGACGAGGTGTATGTGTTAAGGGAGGATCAAGAGGGCCATTTGACCCATACCAATCACTGTGTGCATGACGAACTGGTCACCATCAACGAACAATTTGACGAGTTAATCGAGTCTGGGCCACGCAAAGTACGGATCGACCAGCAATTGCAAACTTTACCGCGACCACTCACGGTGGAAGATGCGCAGAGCTTGTTAGCGGATCACGAGGGGTTTCCGCGTTCGATCTGTCGGCACCCTAATGACCACCCGCAGCATGGATTCTGGGAGACGGTGCTGTCTGTCGTGATCGCGCCGGCTAGTCAGGCGATGTATATTGCTCGCGGGACGCCCTGTTGTCGACCATTTGAAACATATCGATTGGACTGAGCCAGAGCTTTCTGTGGCATACATTGGTTCGCGAGAGACCAATTGCACACACGAGCTGTTACTCCACGCGTTTGCTGGAACGGGATTGTTTCGAACTGGTTTTCTGCTCAACTCCGGTAGCGGTGTAACTGGTATCGACGTCGCGCTATCTGGCGACTCGACAGCGCCAGCACTGCTGGCGCTGCGGACGAGATTGCCCGCAAATTTTGCGCAGACGGACCAGCTTTCCTGATCCGGAATGTCGGTGGCAGCCGATAACCGACGCAACCACTGTTTTGCTGTGGAATCCGCCAGGCTTGCTAGCGGAATTTGGGTTTGCTGTTTGCCACTCGCTGTGCCACCAGGATTCCTGGTGTGGCGCAGCGAATGATATCGGTCGTTTGCTTTCATTCCTGCTCACGGATGCGTCGTTGTTATGGTTCCAAGGACGTTTTACTTTGTCGTCAGCACACTGGTCTTTGGGGGATGCGTAGAGTTCGTGGTTGCTCAGGAGATGGAACAGCAGCCTCCCACGCTACCTGAGATCGAAGTACAGCCGGAGACGCTGGCGGAACCTGAGAGTACACAAGATTCCATTAATGTTGATGACGTATTACGCATGCAGTTGTTCCCGTTCACTAATCAGCGGGGAACGCCTTTTGAAACGGGACGTCGTGTTACCCGCTCGCTGCTGGAGGACCCTGTATTTCGTACGCTGATTGATCGTCGCGAGCTGGCAGAACGAATTCCGGTGGAGATGTTTGATGCCATGCAGAACGAAGTGGGTGTGGTCATGCAACGCACTCAGCGGGGATCGGCCGCGCCTTTTATACGTGGATTGACTGGGCAGCAAGTATTAATCCTGGTAGATGGCATTCGCTTGAACAACGCGACGTTTCGTTTGGGGCCCAACCAATTCTTTGACACCATCGATCCCGGAATGGTGCAGCACATTGAAGTGATCCGTGGCCCACAAGCAGTTTTGTATGGCTCTGATGCTCTAGGTGGCGTAATCAACGTCGTCACGCGTAGTGGTATCAATCGAGGCAGCTACGACAGTCGAAGCGGGCAGTGGATTCATCGGTTTTCCACAGCGGACCTGGGTTATTACTCACGCATGAATGTCGAAGGCAGTGTGGGGAATTCAGCGTTCTTTGGCGGCGCATCTTACGGGAATTTCAACAGTTTGGACCGTGGTGGGACATTGGGTCGTCAGCCGTGGACCGACTATTCGCAGTGGGCAGGTGATGTCAAATTGGAATATCGCATCAGAGACAATTACCTGATGACGCTGTCTCTGCAGCATTTTGAGCAAGAAGATGTTGCTCGTAGTGACCGCTTTCCTTCACGCCTGACGGTTATTGATCCGCAGCAGAGATCGCTCATGTATTGGCGATACCAGGGAGTGGAATTGCCTTTTCTCTTTGATCGTTTTTCGTTGACGACTTCGCTACACCGACAACGCGAAGAGGTCGTCGATCGGAGGTTTAGTCGAAGTACTTTTGACGAGCAAGGAACCGACAATGTCGTGTTAGGATTCAACGCGTTGTTTTCTAGCGATTTAGCGTGGCTCGGGCGGTTAAACTATGGCCTGGATATGTACCACGATAACGTTTCTTCATTTCGCGATCGGTACGTCGCAGATACAGGAGAGTGGGTTGGATCATCAACGCCACCTTATCCGGATGATGGCATCTACAATCAGTTCGGGACCTTTGCAGAGTGGTCGGCCAATTGGACGGAACGCCTCTCGAGCGTGGTGGGGACGAGGTTTACCAGGATCGGTGTGTCTGCAACGCCGACGGTGAACATTGCGGGGGATGACACACCCGTCTATGTGAATCCGACATTCCAGAACTGGTCTACTTCGCTGGGTTTGAATTATGCGTTAACGAGCAATTTGCGTTTGGTGAGTTCTGTCGCGGACGGGTTTCGAGCCCCTAATCTCGATGATCTGGCAGCGACCAACGACAATGTCCAGCAGGATGCGGCAGATACACCAAGTGTCGATTTGCGACCCGAGAACAGCAGGAATTATGACGTCGGATTGAAACTGGATGGTGACCAGCTGCGGGGGGAGGTCTTCTACTTCTGGATGGATATTGAAGACATGATTCTGCGCAGCCCAGCAAGTGTATCCGGAACGACAACGCTGTTTTCCAGGTCGAACCGGGATGCGCACATCAATGGGCTGGAGCTGGCGCTGGAACGGCAGCTCGAATCGGGGTGGAGCGTCTATGGGAATTTTACTTATTACCATGGAGTCGATCTTGAGATGCTGGAACCCTTGAGCCGCATTCCACCAACACAAGGAATCGTGGGAATGCGCTGGCGAGACCCCAGCGGCACTTACATAGACGGTTACTTATGGTTGGTGCGGAGGGCGGACCGGTTGAATTTTCAGGATGTTACAGACCGGCGAATACCGGACGGTGGGACGCCTGGTTACGGAACGTTGAACGTGCGCGCGGGTCGTTGGATCAGCTCATTTGAACGGATTTCTCTCTGGGTGGAGAACTTGACGGACCGGGCCTACCGCGTCCATGGAAGTGGTGTCGACGGACCAGGCGCGTCGGCACATTTGGGATATGAACTCAGCTATTGACCGAGATTGAGCAGTCCCGTGGCAAACAGGTAGTTGCAGAATTACCGTCATTGGTCAACAATAGGCCCGTTCCTGGAGCGAGAGGAGCTGTCTTTAGCAAGCGGTTTCATGCTCGTCACCAGGGTTTGTCTTGTCCGATAGAGTTCAGTTCAGAATCACCAAGCGTCTGCGTTGGGGCCCGATGGGTAATCGCAGGACAGTTCTACTTGGCACACGACGTCTGCACTGGTAGTCAACCAGTTCCTGGTCTTTGGGAGATAAGCCGGGTGGCGGAGTACTTTTTGATCTTGCTGCATGCCCTCCTGGGGCCACGACACGTAGTCTTACGATTGCGGGCGGTGGGAGTTCGATCGGTTGCTGGAGGCGTGCACCGCGGAGCACGCCAGCCGTTTGAATGCTTTTGGATTCCGTTCCTTGGTTGGTTGACGTTTCGTTCGCTCTGGGGTCGATCTTATTGGGAGCACGCGCCAAACTTCTCTGGTGGGTGTAAGTCTCAAGCACGTCGATCGCGCGGTTTTCAGCTAAGACCGCTTGGAAGAGGAACATGCCAGCACAGATAGTCGATTGTTTTCGGCTTGCCAGCTAGATTGTCCCGCAGTCTTGCCGCGGTTGTCCTGCACGCGACGCGTTTCAATGGAAATACGTGTCGTAATGGAAAATCTCTTGCCAGCCGTCGGTTTCCTGGTTGCCTTAACGGTCGGTTATGTAGCTGCCCGCGTCATCGACAAAATGCGCAAGCGCGATGCGGAAGAAGAAAGGAAGCGGATTCTGGATCAGGCAGAATCTGAAGCCGGCAACGTGGTTCGCGATGCCGAACACGCTGCCAAGGAAGCCTCGCTGAATGCGCGTCTGGAAGCCGAAAAGGAACTTAACTCGATTCGTGACAAGTTGCGGGATCAGTCGCACGCTCAAGAGAAAGAGCAGAACGGGTTGAAGCAGCAGGCAGACGATCTCCGCAAGCAGGAAAAAATCGTCGAAGGCACTCAGCGTCGATTGACGGACAAGCTGGAAGACATCAATCGCCGCAGTGACGAGTTGACAGGCTTGCTCGACATGCAACGGCAAAGTTTGCATGAAGTGACGGGTATGGGCAAAGAGGAAGCGACGACACGTTTGTTGGAGCTGCTTGACCAGGAGCTGCAGAACGAAACGGGAGCGCGGATCCTCAGCCATGAAAAGAAGGTGTCGGAGACTTGCGATCAGCAAGCCCGTGACATGTTATTGACCGCGTTGCATCGTTATGCGTCGGCTCACACAGCGGAGAGTACGACAAGTACGGTTGATATCCCCAGCGATGATATGAAAGGTCGGATCATCGGCCGCGAAGGTCGTAATATCCGGGCTTTCGAAAAGGCGACAGGTATCGATGTGATTATCGATGACACACCGGGCGTGGTGATTGTCAGTGGGTTTGATCCGGTACGTCGGGAAATCGGTCGTCAGGCGATGAACAAGCTGATCGCCGATGGCAGAATTCATCCCTCGAGGATTGAGGAAGTTGTTAAGGAAACGGAAAAAGAGATCGAAAAATTTATTCGCCGTAAGGGCGAAGAAGCTGCTCAGGAAGTCAACGTTCAGGGGCTACATGAGCGCGTGATCTACATGCTAGGGCGTATGCATTTTCGAACCAGTTACAGTCAAAACGTTCTTCGGCATAGTGTGGAAGTTTCGTTTCTTACTGGTATGCTGGCTGAGATGATTGGTTTGGATGGCGAGGTTGGTCGTCGTTCTGGTTTGTTGCATGACATCGGCAAAGCGGCGGATCATGAGCTCGAAGGCGGTCATCCCAAGATTGGTGCCGATTTACTCAAGCGGCATGGTGAGGGTGTGGAAGTCGTGCATGCGGCGTTTGGGCATCATGACGAGATCATCACCGAATATCCGTACACGATGCTGGTGGCGACCGCGGATGCGTGCAGTGCCTCTCGCCCTGGTGCACGACGTGAGTCTCTTGAACGGTACGTGAAGCGGATGGAAGAGCTCGAGTCGCTGGCAACCGGATTTTCTGGAGTGGAGCGTGCATTTGCAATTCAAGCGGGGCGCGAGTTGCGCGTGATTGCAAATGCCAGTGACACGGACGACACTCGAGCAGCCAAGATCTGTCGGGATATTGCCAAGGCGCTCGAAGACCAGTTGACCTATCCGGGCGAGATCAAGGTCACAGTGCTGCGAGAGTCGCGGTTTACTGAGTTGGCTCGGTAGTCGCGCCGAGGGATTCGAATGGGCGTGGGAGACGAGGGTCTATTTCCCGTGTGCTTGCCAGGTAGTAGAACTAGACTCCTCTGCCTGCTGGCGTCGACCGAAAGGCGGAAGTCGTGACTTCGTGAGGTTGACTGAGTCAATTACCTGCCGCCATTTCCTAGCGAGACTACCACCGTGCGCATTTTGCTGATTGGCGACATTGTGGGAGAGCCAGGGCGTCGCCTTGTCCAGCAGTGTGTGCCAGCACTACGAGAGCAGAGATCACTAGACCTCGTAATTGCTAATGCTGAAAATGCTGCTGCCGGATCTGGTGTGACGCCGGCAATCTATCAGGCGCTTATCGCTGCAGGCGTTGATGGGATCACATTGGGTGATCACGTTTATCGGAAAAAAGAAATCGGCAAGACGCTTGAAAAGCAAACGAACATTATTCGGCCGGCCAACTTTCCGGCGACTGCGCCTGGGAGCGGGGCTATGGTGCTGCCGACGAAAAGCGGGCCGTCCGTTGGCGTTTTTAGCTTGCTAGGTAGAGTCTTCATGCGTCCCGTGGATTGTCCGTTCACCGCGGCCGACCGCGTGTTAGGCGAGTTCTCGGGTGATGTGCAGGTGCGGATTCTCGATTTTCACGCCGAGGCTACCAGTGACATGCAGGTCATGGGGCGTTATCTCGATGGTCGCGTTTCTGCGGTTCTGGGAACACATACCCATGTGGCCACGGCGGACGAACAGATTTTTCCTGGAGGTACGGCGTTTCAGTGTGACGTCGGTATGACAGGTCCTCATGCAAGCATCCTGGGGCGACGCATTGACCGGGTAGTGGAAACGACCATCCAGTTCTGGCCAACCCCATTTGACGTTGCCAGCGAAGACGTGCGACTCCACGGAACCATCGTTGAGGTTGATCCAGCGTCAGGTTCTGCACTTTCTATTGAGCGTCTGGCAGTTACCGAGGAAGCTGCGCAGGAGTGGGCGTAGTCTCCGCAAGATGCGTCCTGGTGTGAGTTGGAAAATCTGTCTTGTGTTTTGCCTGGTTGCCCGCTATCCTCCCGCCCCGGCTTCAGACCAGTGATTTCAATTTCTACGAAATCTGTTTTGCCTTTGACTGTTCCACAGCGTGCGCTGTGTTGTCTGACGGGCAGTGGGCTGTTGCTGTTACTGGGTGTGGCGTGTTGGTTGGATCCGGATTCACGAGGTTTTGGTACCCATCAACAACTGGGTTTGCCGCCGTGTACTTTTTCTAGCGTATTTGGAATCCGTTGTCCGTCATGTGGAATGACGACTTCGTGGTCACATGCCTTGCGTGGAGAACTGGTGTTAGCCGCCAGGTCGAATGCTGGTGGCCTTTTGCTGGCATTGCTTTCGGTGTTGTCGGGGCCCTGGCTTTTGGTTTCGGGTATCCGAGGGAATTGGACTGGGTGGTATCCCAACGAATGGATTGTCGTTGTTGTCGGAGGAGTCGTGTTAATGACGACACTCATCGACTGGATATGGCGTTGCTTGTAGTTGGAGCAATGTCTGAGTGACTAGCTGAAGGAGGTGGCTTGATGGTACTGGTAGGCCAGCGATCCTGTTTGCGACCAGGTCGATTTCAATTCATGCTCAGTTGCGCGTTTCTGGGATCACTCCTGGCAGCGAGCGGTTGTATGGCGCCGATCATGTCTTTGACCTGGCTGCTGAAAGGTCCACAAGTTACCCCGGCGAAAACGCATGCGCTGAAAAACAAGCGAGTTGCGGTGGTTTGTATTTCCGAAGCAGTAGGGTATGTACCTGGTAGTCCTGCCGAACATTTGGCGCGGAAGGCCGAGCTCCAGCTCAAGCAGAATGTGAAAAAAATCGAGATGATTTCCCAAGACAAGGTGATCGATTGGATCGATCAACACGATTGGGACTCGGTTGATTTTGAAGAAGTAGGCAAAGGCGTAGATGCGGAATTGTTGGTGGCGGTCGAAATGGGATCCTATCGATTGCACGATGGGCAGACGCTATTTCGAGGCCGTGCTGATTTGCGGGTTCGGGTGCTTGATATCGCCAACGATGGAGAAGTGATTCTGGACGAAAAGCTCTTCGACATTATGTTTCCTGAAAACGGTGGTCAGTCGACGGCAGGTACCACCGAAGGACGTTTTCGTAATGCTTTCACAGATGTGCTGGCGAGTCGCGTTGCGAGGCTTTTCTACGATTACGAGTTTGATCTACAGATTGCCAACGAAGCTCGCCTGCTGAGCCAGCTCTAAGCGAGCTTGAGCCAGCATTGGCAAGAGTGTGCAGGAAGCTCTTTGCCTTCCTTTTCGGAGGCCCGCTGGCGATACCATGAGGCCGAGCCAGCATGGTGACTGGGCGCGTTACCGCGCGGTGTAGCCTCCATCGACCATGAGATTTTCGCCCGTGATGAAGGAGGCTTCATCTGATGCGAGAAACAGGATTGCATTGGCGATTTCCCGCGGGTCGGCAATGCGTCGAAGCATATGGGTTCCTCCCCAGTCCGGATGCGCATCGGCAGTGGCGCGATCGAGGCCCTGTTGGCGCGTGAGTTCTTCGACGATGCCAGTCCATACGGTACCAGGACAGACTGCGTTGACACGAATATGGCTCTCCGCCAGGTCTTCCGCAAGACAGCGGGTCATATTTGAGATCGCCGCTTTAGTTGAGCTATAGGTCACAAATTCTCGTTGTGCGATAAAGCTGGAGATGGAACCCAGATTTACAATGGCTCCACCTCCGGAGCGTTTCATCAGCGGCACTACACTACGGGTAACCAGGGCTGTCCCCACGACATTGACCTGGAGCACCTGCTGCCATTCGTCGACGCTTGCATCGATGCCGCGAAGTACGAAGACGGCGGCATTGTTGACCAGGATGTCGATCCTATCGAAATGTTCTTCTGTCTCTTTCACCAGATTCTGGATACTTGCTTCGCTGGAGATATCGGTGGGGACAAAAAAAGCCTGCTTTCCTGTTTTGTTTATTTCTTCTGCGAGCTGGTTGCCTGACGCCTCGTCCACATCGGCTATGACAACAGTGGCGTCTTCCTCAGCAAATCTCAGGCATGTGGCGCGTCCGATTCCATTGCCACCCCCGGTGACCAGGGCAACTTTGTCAGTAAGGCGTTTTTGCGTCATGGGTGTGCTCTCGCAGGGATCTTTCGCGGCAACAGTCTGGTTGATTTGAGTGGTGGAGTGCAACGCGCTCATCGGTTTGCGCGCTGAGCTGTCCGGGGAGATGTAGCAGTGGCAGCTTCTGTGCCCTGCTCAAGCTGGGGGAGCCAACTTTTGCTTAATCAAATTGGAAGCGGGCGACCAGTGGGTAATGATCACTGAGATCCCGTTCTGCCTGTGGTATCTGGTAGTAAATATTCCAGTGGTCTTCGTCTGCTTGTTTCCCACGGACACACAGATCCTTGCGCCGCTGCATCGACTGGAAAACGAGATCCCGTTTGCCATCCTGATTTTCAAGTAATGCTTGACTGACCAGAATGCGGTCAAATTGCTTGCCAGGAAGTAAGTGACTGGCGCGTTCTTTGGCGGGCAAGTATTTGTGCAGGTCGAAGAGGTCATCTGTCAACGGGGGTGTTGCCAGGCCTGTTAAGATGCCCATGTCGGAATCGGGAGGAGTGTCGGAGAAGGTCGTTTCTGTATTGATGTCCCCCAGGACGACAACATTTTCACCCTGGAGAATTGCCTCACGAGTCCAATGGCGGATCAAGCGGCATTGGCGTTGGCGAAGCGGCGCTATTTCAGCTCGCGCTCTCAGGTGAACATTGAGCAGGAGCAGTGATTCTTTTTCCTCGCCTTTGCCCCATTCAAATCGTGTCACGAGATGCTTGGAAAGATTGTAGTACTGCTTGCTGTTAAACATTTCGCTCGATTGTTCACGGCGGCCGAAAGAGACCAGGCCACTCTGGAACAGTATGGCGACGTCCTGTTCTGTGAAGGTGTCTGCACCTTCGACGAATGCGATTCGATATTTGAGCCCATGGGCCTGCTGTAATCGTCGGGTGAGATACCAGGCGACGCGCCGGCTTTCGACTTCCTGCAGCGCGATGATTGTCGGTTGGATTTGAGCGATCGCGGCTGCTACTCCGTTGCGTTTCCAATCCCATTCTGAACGATTCGGAGCTGACATCTTTTTGGCCAGGTCACTCGCATTGTCCCCCTGGTAGTCATCGAAAAACCACTCCAGGTTCCAAGTGGCGAGAATCAGTTCTTCAGGTTTCTCGTCGGCCAGAACGGCGGCCGGGAGCAGCATGAAGAACCCACAGGTGAGTTTGAGAGGAGAATCCATGGGAGAGTGGTCCGACAGTGAGAATGAACAAGGTTTCAGTTTGTTTTTGATTGAAACGGGCGGTCCCGGGGATTGCAATGTCCGTCTCCCGGGGAGATGTGCTCTGACGAGCCCTAAACTCAGTCTGGAAAAAGGATTGCGACAGTTTCGACCCGTTGTAGAAAAAAAACAAGAATGGTAGACTGGAGGCCTAATTTAAGGGACTTTTCGGCGGCTGTAACTTCTTTGTTATAAAGGACTTTGAGCATTGTCGAACGACGCGACTCCGCCTTCCGATGCCGAAATTCCGCCTGCTGATGACGATCAGGGGCGAGTGGTACCTCATTCGATCGTCGACGAGCTCAAGGAAAGCTATCTGACGTACGCGATGAGCGTGATTGTCAGCCGTGCTTTGCCTGATGTGCGCGATGGTCTAAAGCCCTCCCAGCGACGTATTCTGATCGCCATGAACGACCTCAATTTGGGGCCGTCAGCCGCGCGCGCCAAGTGCGCGAAGATCGCCGGTGAAACGATGGGAAACTACCATCCGCACGGTCAGGAGGTCATCTATCCCACGCTTGTGCGGATGGCTCAAGAGTGGAACATGCGGCACGTCCTGGTCGACAAGCAGGGCAATTTTGGATCGGTTGCTGGTTTGCCTCCCGCGGCGATGAGGTACACCGAAGCCAGAATGTCGCAAGTCGCGGCGACCATGCTGGAAGACATCAAGCTCGACACAGTTGACTTTGCGCCCAACTATGACGAAAGCCGAAACGAACCTACGGTACTTCCGTCCAAATTTCCTAACTTGCTTGTCAATGGCGGAAGCGGAATTGCTGTCGGCATGGCAACGTCGATTCCACCTCATAACTTGCGTGAAGTTTGTGATGCACTGATTCGCGTTATTGAAGACTCCGAAGTGTCCATCGACGAGCTGATGGAAATTGTTCAGGGACCTGATTTTCCAACGGGTGGTATCGTCTGTGGTCGGGCTGGTATACACCGCGCTTTTCACACGGGACGCGGAACGGTCGTGGTTCGTGGCCGTACGCGCACCGAGGAATTCGCAAAGAACCGTCACCGGATCATCATCAACGAGATTCCCTATCAGCAATACCGCGATCGCATTCATGAGAAGATCGCGGCACTGGCTACTGAAGGGCGCATCAAAGATATCTCTGCGATTCGTGACGAAAGTGACCTGAAAGAACCTGTGCGTCTGGTGATCGATCTCAAGAGAGGTGCCGATCCCGACGTGGTTTTGAATCAGCTTTACCAGTTTTCGCCATTGCAGGATACGTTTTCGCTGATCTTCCTAGCGCTCGTGGATGGTCGGCCACGGACCTTGAACTTGCGCGAGATGCTACTGGAATTCGTGCGTCATCGCGTAGAAGTGATCCGCAGAAGAACACAGTTCTTGTTGGCCAGGGCACGTCAACGGAAACACACTGTGGAAGGTTTGCTATTGGCCCTGGCCGATATCGATCAAATCATCCAGATCATTCGCTCCTCACAAACACAAGCAGATGCCAAGTCACGGCTGATGGGATTTGAATGTCCAGCGGCGTTGATGCAACGTGCCCTGGGTGACGATGGTTTTCGGAACTTCCAGGAAGAGCGTGGCGAAAGTGATGTGTACACGCTAACAGCGGTTCAGGCAGATGCCATCTTGAAGATGACGTTGGGGCAACTGGTCAACCTGGAGCAAGAGCGGTTAGGTACAGAACACGCCAAGTTGCTTCTGGAAATCGCGGAGTTCCAGACGATCCTGGCTGACCGTGAAATTGTGCTGGGAATGATCAAAGAGGATTTGCGTGAGATCAGTCGCAAGTATGGCGAAGATCGAAAAACCGAGATTACGGGAGAGGAAATCGGGGAAATCGATCTGGAAGATGTCATTAAAGAAGAGACGATGGTGGTTACGATCTCGCACCGAGGTTACATCAAGCGGACTTCGGTCGACAACTTCCGAGCCCAGCGCCGCGGGGGTAAAGGTATTATCGGAGCAAGTGCGCAGGAAGAAGATCCTGTCGAACATTTGTTCGTTGCGAGTACACACGCGTACCTGTTGTTTTTTACGAACAAAGGAAAAGTCTACTGGCAGAAAGTTTACGGCTTGCCTCAGCTCAATCGCGATCGACGGGGGCGGGCGATTGTCAATTTATTGAACTTGGATGAGGACGAAAAAATCACGGACTGCCGTGCTGTCCGAGATTTTAATTTGCCAGGCCACTTTTTGCTGATGGCCACACGGAAAGGGCAGGTCAAGAAAACGGCGTTGGATGCCTATAGTCGGCCTAAACGCGGTGGCATTATTGCCATCAAGCTTCGACCTGACGATGAGTTGGTGGACGTCGTCATTACCAAACCTGGTGATGAACTGTTGTTGGCAACTGTGAATGGAATGGCGATTCGTTTCAATGAGGCCGATGCCCGACCTATGGGACGCAATGCCTCCGGTGTGCGCGGTATTGCTTTGGCACCTGATGATGAATTGGTGGGCATGGTTGTGGCCGATCCTGATGCGGCCTTATTGACCGCGTGCGAGAACGGTTACGGGAAGCGAACGACTTTTGGTAATAGCACTCGGATCGATGCAGATGTCGAACCTTCGTCGGAAGTAGATGAAGCGAGTGCAGCGGAGCCGACCGAAGAACGTAGTGGCAGCAGTCGTTACCGGACGCAGCGTCGAGGTGGTAAAGGGCTGAGGGACATCAAAACGACGCGTCGTAACGGCAAGGTTGTCGGGATCGTTCGCGTCGATGAAGAAGATGAGTTGTTGATGATGACGGCCGGCGGCATGATTCAGCGAATTGCGGTGAAGGAAGTCAGTGTGGTGGGCCGCAATACTCAGGGTGTGCGCATTATGAAGCTCAAGGACGGCGACGCTTTGACCGCGATCGTCCGCGTGCCTCGCGAGGAATCAGCGGAGACGTTGGATACCTCAAATGCCGTGCCAGCGGACAGCGATCAGCCAGCGGAAGGCACGCAGCCCGAGGGAGATGGAGCGGACGCCGGCAGCGAGTCGCAGTAAAGGCTGACCGAGTTATTCCCTTTTTCTCGGATTGCAATATCTGATGTGATTACAAAGCTGCGCGCAGTTCGCGATAGTTCAGTGCAGTTTCGTAGCGACGCATCAGGCAGCTCTGCCAGGACAGCATGTCTCCCGGAGACGTTTCAGTGATGCGCGTTTGCAAACGCAGGCCGTCGTCAGTCAACTTGCGCCAATGCCGTCGTGCCTTGCCGGTAGCAAAGTGGTGCTTTAGCCGGTCCTGGAGATTCAAGGTTTCGCCGACGTAGTACGTACGTGACTGGGGGTCGCTTAATCGATATACCCCTGGTTTTTCTGGGATGCGTTGCCAGTTGATATCGTCCAGCAGTTGGAATTTTCCCAGTCTCTTGGGAGCTGCCAGGACAGTTCCCCGGGTTCTTGCCACGGCCGCTTGTTTCCGTAGTTTCAGGGCAGCCCAGCGATATTGCAGTGGCGTATAACCGGGTGCGAGACCAGCGGCGATGTCGTCAAAACTAGTGGCGAAGAGCGGGTCGCAAAGTACTTCGTCCAGACTTTCCGCCGACTCGTCCAGTAAACGTTGCAAAGCGATTTCACTGGCGAACAGGAATGGGTCACAGTCACGCCAGGAGATGTTGGTGCGTGCGGTTGCAGGAAAATCGGCCAGTTCCCCACGTTTGCGCAAGCGAAACAAAAGAATGTTCCAGGTTCGCAGGTCGCCAGCGAGGCCCAGCTCTTTGCAGCATTGCTGAAATTGCTGGTTGAGTTCAGGGTCAATCACGACGCGATCGACTGAGTAGCCACCGTACGTCTGGCGAAAAGCCTCACGCACGCCTCGCCAGGTAAGCTCACGTTGTTTTTGAGCGGTTTGGCGGTCGTGGGCACGCCTGTCTGCGGCGGAGGTTGCTGTGGCGGAGCTGTTAGCGCCACGTTTCGTTTTCCTGGTTCTGGAGCGGGCGGTTTGTGGTGCGCTCAGTAAAGGTTCTGGTGACCCGTCCAGGGCATCACCGACGCGGATTGATTCGAGGCGTTCACGGCCAAATCGGACGTAGTCCTCTGAGATTTCGAAACCGAGGTAGCTGCGTCCCAGCTTTTTGGCGACCGCAAGTGTCGTGGCACTTCCGGAGAAAGGATCGACGACGAGCTGGTCTTCGTCGGAGCAGCAGCGAATAATGCGACCTAGCAGCTGTTCAGGCATCTGGCAGCCGTGAAATCCGGTACGCTCTTTGAAAGTGCCTGCTACTCTTGGAAAGTACCAGGTGTCTTCCTGTGATTGAAAGCGGGCGTTCAGGTCTTGGGGGCGCAGTGTCCACGTCTGTTGATTGTCGGCTGGTGCGGCTGGTGGAGTGAAGGGACTGTCGAGCAGTCCTTCCATCGGTTGCCCTGTAAGGTCGGCTGGAGGAATGATCCAAGTGTCGTCTGGAAGTCGACCGCGTGGGTTCGCACGTTTGTCGTTGTAGACAAGTTGCCGCGCAGAAGGAATTCGGTTTTCAGGAGCATCTTCACGAAAAGTAAAAGATTCAGAGTCTTTTACCATATGGAGCAAGTGCGTGTGTGAACGGGTAAATTTTCGGGAACAGTTGACACCAAACGTGTAATACCAGATGACCCAACTGCGAAAATGAAACCCGACATCGTGGCAGAGTAGCTTCAGATCGGCTGCGTATTCATCACCAATTGCCAGCCAAAAAGTGCCGGTGTTGCTGAGAATCCGATGGACCGCGGCAATCCAGTCTCTCGACCAGTCTTTGTAGGCTTCCGCCGCCAGCCGGTCATCGTAGACGTCGTAGTGGTAACCCGTATTGAAAGGAGGGTCCGCGAATACTAAATCGACGCTACCCTCTTGCAGGGTTTGCATACCCTCGATGCAATCACCGGCGACGATGTAATTCTGCTTTACTTCCATGAGGGGAGAACTCCACTTTCTCCAGCGATCCTTTGCTCCTATTCTACCGCATCAGTCGTCCTATCGTACCGCATGGGACCGCTTCTGCATACGCGCCAGACCGCTTGTGGAATGTTCCCATCGCTGCTGCTGCGGGACTGTGCTCCCGGAGGCGAGGAATTGCTTTACCAGTGCTGTCCAGGCCGGATCGATGAGAGGGGTTGGAGATGACAGGAACCAGGTTTGACGCCATCGTGGTGGGGTCCGGGGGGGTGGGCAGCGCGGCGCTCGCTCATCTGGCTCGGCGCGGTGTGAATGTACTTGGGTTAGACCAATTTCCGAGTGCCCATGACCGTGGAAGTTCACACGGCGAGACGCGGATGATCCGTCAGGCGTATCTCGAGCATCCTGACTATGTGCCGCTGCTGCGGCGGGCGTACACGCTGTGGGATGAGCTAGAGGAACTGACGGGGAAGCGGCTGTTCGAGCGGGCGGGATTACTGGAAGTCGGGCCTGCCGACGGGTTTGTGGTGCCGGGGGTCATCGCGAGTGCTCAGCAACACAAACTGGCGGTGGAAGAGCTGTCACATGATGACGTTCGCAAACGCTTTCCTGGTTTCAAGTTGGATGAGACGCTGGCCGCCGTATTCGAGTCGGACGCGGGTTACCTCCTGGTGGAAGAATGTGTGCGCGCGCATCTTGCGGTCGCCAGCCGATACGGCGCGACGTTGCAGACAGGTGAGACGGTTAAAGACTGGTCGGCCGGCCGTGGTGGCGTCACTGTAAAAACGAATCGACAAACCTACTGTGCTGATCGTCTCGTGGTAACCGCGGGCGCTTGGGCCTCTCGGTTTTTGGATACGATCGGATGTTCGTTAAAAGTGGTGCGCAAGCATCTGCACTGGTTTGACTGTCAGAATCCAGTGTACCGGCGTGATCGAGATTGTCCCGCGTTTCTGTTTGAAGTGGACAAGACTGTGTACTACGGTTTTCCGCAAATCGATGAGCTGGGAGTCAAAATCGCGGAACATTCCGAACAAGGAGACCCCGTGGATGATCCTCTGAACTTGGATAGAACACTGGATGAGACTGAACGGCAACGTGTCGTGACTCAGTTGAAACGGTATTTACCGGGAGTTTCTTCGGTGCCGACGCGTCACGTGGTCTGTATGTATACGATGTCGCCGGATCACCATTTCATCGTTGATCACCACCCGGAATTTCCTGCGGTCGTGTTTGCAGCGGGACTTTCTGGCCATGGATTCAAATTTGCTTCTACCCTTGGAGAAGCGCTGGCCGAAATGGCAATGGGCGAGCCAGCCAGTCAGCCAGTCGAGTTTCTCGGCTTGAAACGTTTGCGGGCTGTTTGAGCCGGTCTAAAGTCATGCCTGCAGCGTGGTATCGACCTGTTGGCTGCAAAACGCTTGTTTCCCGCTGAATCAGGCCGTTTGAGCTGCTCTATCGAGAGTTTTCTCAGGGCGTCGTCGTTTCTGGGGCGACGCTGATCTGCTACACTGGATGGGTAGTATTGTGCGCAACTGGGATCACGCAGGAGCGGTGCGATGAAGCAGCAATTTATGCAGTACTCATGCCTATTTGTGGTCGCGCCGGTTTGCATGCTTGTTGGGGCAGCAGTATTTGCCGCGGACCCCGACTCTGCTGGTGACCAGGCGCGTCGCCAGGAGCTTTCGACGAAGCTCGTCGAAGAAGCGCTGCGCCGCGAAGTCAATGGGCAGGCTCAGGCACGGGATGAGATTCTCACTCAGGCACTCGAACGCGATTCCAGCAATGCGACAGCTCGTTGGCAGAGTGGTTTCGTCTGGGACGGGACCGAGTGGGTCCGAGTCGATGAGATTTCCGAGAATGAAACGCTGCAGTCTCGGATTCGCCAGTACGAAGAGACGCGTGCGCAATGTGCAGACACGGCTCCTGCCCAGTGGCAATTGGCAAACTGGTGTGCCCTGTCTGGATTGAAGTTGCAGGAACGGGCACATCTTTACCGGGTGATTCAATTGCTGCCTGACCACCAGGGAGCACGGCAGCGCCTCGGGTTTCGACGGATTAATGGCAGGTGGCAGAGACTAGAGTCCATCTGGCAAGGACTGCAAGACGCCCAGCGTGCCGCGCAGTCGTTACGGACGTGGGGGCCGCGCCTGGTCGAAGTACGCCAGTGTTTGCTGCAAAAGAACCGCGCTAAACGCGATGACGCGCTCAATCAACTGCGTGGTTTGTCGGATGCCCGGGCAATACCCGCAGTAGAGACCGTGCTGACTGGTCACAACCCAGTCCTCTCGCAGATTGCCGTGGACTGGTTTGCCGCCCGTCCGCACCATCAGGCATCGCTGGCATTGGTTCGCCAGGCATTGTTTTCTCCCTGGACACCGGTTCGAGTCGCGGCGGTCGGGCACCTGGCCCAGCGGCCGCGCGATCATTACATACCGCCACTGTTGGCTGAACTGTCGGCACCGATTGAATCGCGTATGCAGCGGGCGGTAGTAAATGGCCAGTTGGTGTATCGCCACATTTTTGTCCGCGAGGGACAAAGCGAGAATGATGTGGTCGTTCGAGATCGTGCTTTTGTTCCACGTGATGCACGCCAAGAGTTGTTGCCGGTAGTCAATTCTCCATTCAATTTACCCTTTGCCGGCACCGGTGTACGTAGGCGAGAACGCGAAACGCGGCCACGGAATCTGACGCTTGCCCAGGCGACCGAAGCGGCGCTCGAACGTGCTGAGGCACGACGCCGAGCTGAAGTACAGATGCGCATTGTCAAGGCTGTTCGTGATCGTCGCCAGCGGCAGCAAAATGAGCAGATCAACCAGCAGAATCAACAGATTTTCTCGGTGCTTCGCGGAACGACCGGTCAAGCATTGCGGCAGCCGCAGCAATGGTGGGATTGGTGGGATCAGCAAAATGAGGTGAATTTTGCTGGAGAGAAACCGAACAACGTTGACTATCGACGCTTTGAGCTAAGTGTTGCATTGGAGACGGGCGTGCCCACTGGACGCCAGCGGAGGCGAGGTGAGTGTTTTGTTGCGGGTACGCCAGTCTGGACGATCACTGGACCTGTGGCAATTGACCAGGTACAGGCTGGCGATCTGGTGCTTTCTCAACATCCAGAAACAGGTGAGTTGACCTATCAACCAGTATTGCAGCGGACAATGCGTCCCATCGAGCCGCTGGTGCGGGTTCACCTGGCGGAAGAATCGCTCGTGGCAAGTGGTGGTCACCCCTTCTGGGTGTTGGGCAAGGGGTGGGTGCTTTTGCGACAGCTCCGGAGTTCTCAGCAGTTGCACGGTCTGGATGGCGCGGTTCCTGTTGTTGACGTCGAACCCGCTCCTGCTGCCGTGACGTACAACCTTGTCGTAGACCGCTTTCAAACTTATTTTGTTGGGCAGGATCGTGTGCTATGTCACGACAATTCTGAGCGTCGACCGACCAATGCGCTGGTTCCAGGACTCCTGAAGGAGTAAGTTGCCATTGGGAGTGATGACGTTGCCGATCGAAATGTTGTGGCCATTCCTGGCAGATGGCCAATCGCTTGCGACGGGGGTTGCGTGGGACACAGGCTTGACCGGTGACGCACATGACGAACTAGACGCCGGCAGGGGTATTGCGGTATACCGGTGGGCGAACTTGCACGTTAGCTTTTTTGCGAGGGCCAGTCGCCACGGTCTGCTGCTGTGTTGCCGGAGGAAGATTTTCGAAACAATTCTCGTCAAGTGTCAATGGATGGGTGGCCGAGTGGTCGAAGGCGGTAGTCTTGAAAACTACTGTACCCTTGCGGGTACCCCGGGTTCGAATCCCGGCCCATCCGCTTCTCTGGGGCCGAAATGCCCATGACGATGTGCATTGCTATGAAACCAAATGTCGGTTCTCGGATCGCTGTTCTGACTTGTGTCCTGTTCCTGTCGCACTGGTGCCGCGTCTGGGGGCAACAGGACAACTCCAGGATCGACTTCGCACGCGATGTGCGGCCTATCTTGTCAGATAAGTGTTTCAAGTGTCACGGCCCTGATGCGGCGTCCAGAAAGGCTGATTTGCGGCTCGATCAGCGGAAGGTGGCACAGTCGGTATTGACTTTCGAAGCTGACACGCCGAGTGAATTGGTGCGGCGAATCTCAAGTAGGGATCCAGCGGAACAGATGCCTCCACCGGGTTCGAAGTTAAGCCTGAGTGCTGAGGAAATCCTGACGTTGCGCCGCTGGGTTTCCCAAGGCGCAGTCTACCAAGGCCATTGGGCATTTCAGTCTCCGGTTTCTGCTCCGTTTCCCGCCGTTTCCAAACAGACATGGCCGCGCAACGAGATTGATTATTTTGTGCTGGCTCGCATGGAATCTGCGGGAATGACGCCTTCTCCGGAAGCGCTTCGTGAGCAACTCATTCGACGGTTGAGTTTTGATCTTACTGGTTTACCGCCAACCAATGAGGAAGTCACGGCATTCTTGAATGATCGCTCGCTGGCGGCTTACGAACAAGCCGTCGACCGCCTCCTCAATCGACAGGCGTTTGGTGAGCGGATGGCCGTTGATTGGCTGGATGCGGCTCGTTACTCGGATACGTATGGATACCAGGTTGATCGCGACCGGTACGTATGGCCATGGCGTGATTGGGTGATCAAAGCTTTCAATGACAATTTGCCGTACGATCAGTTTATCACCTGGCAATTAGCCGGTGACCTGCTGCCACGTGCGACCGATTTGCAGATTCAGGCAACTACGTTTAACCGCCTGCATCCACAAAAGGTTGAAGGAGGAAGTGTGCCGGAGGAGTTTCGTACTGAATATGTCGCGGATCGAAATCACACGTTTGCCACGGTGTTTCTAGGCCTGACGCTCGAATGTTGCCGTTGCCATGACCACAAGTACGACCCGATCACACAGCGTGAGTACTATCAGCTATTTGCTTACTTCAACAACATCGATGAGTCAGGTTTGTATTCGTACTTCACGAACTCTGTGCCGACGCCCACGATGCTGCTGGCGGATCAGAAAACCAAGGATAAGATCGCCGCGAATCGTCAGCGAATTCAACAGGCAGTGGAACATCTGCAGCGTCTAGCCACAGATCGCATGTCGGAGTTTGACCGTTGGCTCACTGAGCGGCCTGGCGTGCCCGATGTGTTGCCGGGGCAAGTGGCCTACCTGGATTTTGAGGCGAAACCAGGCGGTGCCAACGTTTCGGTTTCGGGGAAAGTCGGGCGGGCGATCGAGTTGTCTGGTGATGATGGCGTTGGGGTTGGTGCTGGCAATTTCAAGCGTACTGAACCTTTTTCAGTAGCGTTTTGGGTGCAAGCCCCAGAGGAAAAAGAGCGGGCAGTTATCTTCCATCGGTCTCGTGCCTGGACCGATGCAGGAAGTCGCGGTTATCAGCTCTTGCTTGAGAACGGCCAGCTATCGGCTTCGCTAATTCATTTTTGGCCGGGAAATGCGATTCGAATTCGTTCGCGTGTTTCGCTTCCTGTTAAACGGTGGGTACACGTTGGATTTACGTATGACGGTAGCAGTCGCGCAGCGGGTTTGCGGTTGTTTATCGATGGTCAACCTACAGAGACCTATGTCGTGCAGGACCAATTGGCCAAGAATATTACGGGGGGCGGGGGTGACAACATTACGATTGGCCAGCGTTTTCGTGATCGTGGATTTAGCGGAGGCAGGGTCGACGAATTTCGAGTGTTCAGCCGTCGTCTCGCAGCTATCGAGATCGGTCACCTTTTCGATGGCAACTCTCTGCGCGATCTGTTGCGGACGCCTGCTGATAAACTGAAGCGAGGCGAGCGTGAATTACTTCAGGAATACTACCTGGCAACGTTTGATGAAGTCTATCTGAAGCAGTTGCAGACGGTGAAAGAACTACGGCAGGCAGGAAGCTCCCTGGTTGACCCCGTTCAGGAAGTGATGGTGATGCGCGAGCGTCGTCAACGTCGTCCGACTTTTGTATTGAAACGAGGTGCCTATGACGCGCCTATGGATGAAGTGCGACCTGGAACACCGGCGATTTTTCCTGCCCCGCCTGACGACGCTCCACGAAATCGACTGGGATTGACGCAATGGTTAACACAGCCGAGCCATCCTTTAACGGCACGGGTTGCGGTGAACCGTTTCTGGCAGATGTTGTTTGGCCAGGGTTTGGTGCGTACTCCTGAGGATTTTGGCAGTCAAGGTAACCCACCAACGCACCCGCAGTTGCTTGACTGGTTGGCGGTTGACTTTGTAGAGCATGGATGGAACGTCAAACGCTTGGCCAAGCAGATGGTAATGTCTGCGACCTACCGGCAAAGTTCTGCACTGAGACCTGAATTGCGCAAGAAAGATCCAGGTAATTTGTTACTGGCCCGGGCGCCGAGTTATCGCTGGCCAGCGGAAATGATTCGTGACAATGCGTTGGCGGTTAGTGGCCTGCTGACGACAAAGGTCGGTGGCCCCCCTGCCCGTCCTTATGAACTTACGGTTTCTTTCAAGCCCATTAAGCAGGATAAGGGGCCAGGGTTATATCGGCGGAGTCTCTACACATTCTGGAAGCGTACGGCGCCAGCACCGGTAATGATGACCCTGGACGCCGCCAAACGCGACGTCTGCATGGTGCAGCGAGAGCGCACGGCTTCACCACTTCAAGCGCTCGTCTTGCTTAACGATCCGCAATTGCTGGAGGCTGCGCGGGTGCTGGGGGCACGGATGCTGGGCGAAAATGACCAGGATGTAACCCGCTCCCTGCGTGCCATGTTTCAAGCACTCACCAGCCGGATCCCAGGCGATGCCGAGATGCGAGTGTTGCAAGATCTGTTTGCTGAGCAATACGACTTCTACCAGCAGCATCCAGGTGAGGCGGAGAAATTTATGAGTGTTGGAGATGCGCCTCGCAATAGTACTTTACCGGCTCCGTTGCTGGCGGCGATGGGCGTTCTGGCAAACACCGTGATGAATCTTGACCAGTGCGTGGTGAAACGCTGAGACGCATAACGCGTCTGTGTTAATGCCCGCTTGTCTTGGCTGTTTGGGACACCTGTGCCGCCGTCCGGTGGCGGCTTCAAAACAGGCCCGGTGATTGGCAACTCGTCGCGCGAGGTTGCGCCGTCAGTATCAGAGCTGATGTCCTGTCGGCGTGTGATGCGGACCGCGATGCACACGTTGTCAGATGTCGGAATGGTGTGCACTGTGACTGACGCATCGAGTAACGTGGCAAGAGTGATCACCCATAGCGCTCCAATTCCAGGATTGCTTTAGGGTATTCTCCTGGAATCGATTGCAGACGATTGATGGTCCCATCGGAATACGTGTTGATTCCGACCTGCGACCTTTTCTTTTGCGCTTTCGATGGTATATCATCGGTGGCCTTCTGGTCATTGACCGGAAGTATGGGGGCATATGCCTGGTGCTGGGATCTGGTGTGGAGATAGTAAGGCCAATGAGCAAGACACGAATTGCGATGAACGGCGCGGCGGGGAGAATGGGTAAACGGATTGTCGCTTTGGGTATGGCAGATGACGAGATTGAAGTTTCTGCTGCCTTGGAGTTTTCCGAGCACGCAGATATAGGCAAGGACGCGGGACTGATTGCCGGTGCAGCGCAACTCGATGTATTGCTTTCAGACCAGTTGGAGTGCGAAGTGGATGCGGTGATTGATTTTTCGGTCCCTGCCAGCTCGCAGAAGATCCTGGAAACTTGTGTGACGGCAAACCTGCCTCTCGTGGTGGCCACTACCGGTCTCACCGCGGAACAGCAACAACAGATTCACGAGTCGGCACGTACGATTCCAATCGTCTGGGCTCCGAATATGAGTTTGGCTGTGAATCTTACGATGAACCTGGCGGTGACTGCGGCCCGTGCGTTAAAGGACTATTCTGGTGGGGTCGATGTTGAGATTATTGAACGCCATCACCGTTTCAAGGAAGATGCTCCGAGTGGAACCGCGCTCAAGTTCGGAGAGCAGATTGCCCGGGAGATGGGCCAGACTCGGCATGTTCACGGCCGACAGGGACAGACGGGCCAACGACCGGCGGACGAAATTGGTTACCACGCATTGCGCGTTGCGGATAACCCGGGCGAGCACACGATTATTTTTGGTTTGATGGGTGAGACGGTTGAAGTGACCGTTCGCGCGACGAATCGCGATGCTTATGCACTGGGAGCGTTGCAGGCAGCAAAATTTATTGCCCGACAGAGCCCCGGGTTGTACGGAATGAATGATGTGTTGGGACTGCCAGTGGTGGATTGAATTCGGTCCGGGTGCGCTCTGTCGCACCCGGTTTCTTGTGGCGAGATCACTATAATGCACGGGCTCGGAGACTCTCGCGAGTAGGAGCCACAGTGCGTCTTCAGGGGTTGTGAATAAAAGCTAAGTGCTGGTGACAGGTGTTTCTCATTCCCGCAATTTTTGCGAGTGAACAGGCAAGCTATGAACCACGCATTGTTTCAGAGAATCGGAGGATTTCGTTGCCATAACTGGTGGTGCCATGCCAGTTTGCCGTTTCTTCTTGTTGTTGTTGCGACGTGGGTATCGCTTGTCTTTTTCACAGCCATCGTGGGGGCGAGCGAGACTCTGGATGAAATCGAAGGAGATGCAGACGGCGAGCATCGATCTGGCTTGATTGCCACATTGCGAGATGCAGCGGGTAATCAATGTGTGCGTGTTGATGAACGGATTGCTTTTAACTGGGGTACAGCGGCACCAGACCCACGCATCCATGGCGAGTTTCGTGTGCAGTGGAATGGTTATCTATTAGCCCAGCTGCCCGGCAAGCATCGTCTGCATTTGAGAGTTTCAGGTAAGGCTCAGTTGCGTTTGCGCAATCAAGTTGTCCTGGCTGCGGCTGATGGCGAGCCAACGCGTTGGTATTCAACTTCGCCAATCGAACTTCCTTTTGGATGGCACCCACTGGAACTGGAATTTGAGAAAACCAGCAGCGATGCCAGCATTCAGTTGTTCTGGACCGGCCCCGGATTTGGTCTGGAGCCTGTAAGTCCGAGATTTTTGTTCCACGACTCCCAGCAAGCTGTTTCGGATCGATTCGAGCGTGGGAGGCAGTTGGTTTCGGCGCTGCGTTGTGCGGCGTGTCACCAGATTCCGGGTGCACGGCCTGCACTGCCAGCGCCAGACTTGGCACGGGTGAAAGGAAACGTGCACCATGATTGGCTTGTCGATTGGCTTGCCACGAGTCCACCGGCCCGCTCGAATACAGGTCGACCAACAGAGGTGTCGCGTCGTATGCCCGAGTTTGTGATGGATCGTGACGCGGTTCATGAGCTGGCCGCTTACCTTGCATCTGTAGCTCCAGCGCCGCTTGAGTCGGAGGCGGTAAAAGGCGAGGCGGCAAAAGGTCAGAGACTTTTTCTATCGCTCGGCTGTTTAGCGTGTCACCGTTGGCAGACGCTTGGGCAGGAAAGCCTTTTTGACGGCGGTGATCTTTCGGAGATTGCGCGCAAACGCCCTACGCATTTTTTTGCCAGATGGCTTGCTGATCCAGCCAGTTTGAATCGGCGGCACCGGATGCCCACGTTTGAGCTGACGGACGAGGAACGTGGCCACCTGGCAGTATTTCTGACCACCTTGAAGAGGAAGCGTGCGCCAGCCTCTACGGACGTGCCAAAGGCTAATGAAGAGCAAGTCGTGCGTGGTAAGGAACGCTTTCAGCGTCAGCGGTGTGGCGCGTGCCATATCGCTGGAGGACAGCGTGAACACCGTCAGCTTCCGCCAATTTCTACACTGTCGGCCAAGTCCGCATGGAAGCGCAGTTGCGTTGGAAAGCCCGCTGAAGATGGGGCGCGACCCGGATACCAACTGAGCCCGACCGACCAACAAGCAGTGCAGCTTTATATCTCGCAGCTGTTACCAGTTAAGACGCCGTTTGTTTCTGGAAAAGAACTACTTGTTGAACACAATTGCCTGGCGTGTCATGCTCGGGGTGTGCAGCTTGGGCTCGCGGCCCAACTCCCTGCCATCGCGGAGCGGCATCGGGAATTGGCGTCACTGATACCAGCTATGGCGCCGCCTTCATTATCCAGTGTAGGAGACAAACTGGTTGACGCGGCGTTACTGGCGGCAATCTTGCAGAAGTCGGGAAATCGTCGCCCTTGGCTTGCTGTGAGAATGCCCCGTTTTCCATTAAACACTGTTGCTGCTCGGGGCATCCAGCAGCACCTGATTGAGGCGGATCGGATACCTGACCAGGGACCTGGCCAGGCAGAGCCGAGTCCAGCGATTCCGCCGCAAACCCTGGCACTCGCCGGTCCGCGGTTAGTTACCCAGGATGGGTTTGGGTGTACAAGTTGCCACCAGGTTGGCAAAGTGGTGCCGCCTGCGGCGCCACTCAATGCGCGGGGCCCCGATCTGACCCAACTATCACAGCGGATTCGCCGAACGTGGTTTGATCGATTTGTGCCCAACCCAACCCGGATCGTACCTCGCATGGAAATGCCTTCGGTTCGAGTGGCGGTTCGCGGTGTTTTGCACGATCGGATTGACCGGCAGCTTGCTGCCGTCTGGGAGGCTCTGAATCGTCCCGGTTTTCAGCCGCCTCAGCCCAATCCAGTGCGCGTGCTGCGCCGGTCGGGCATTGTCCAGGACGATCAGTCTGCAGTTTTCTTGACGGATGTTTTGCAAGTTGACGGTCGCCAGATCCTCAAGCCTTTCGCTATCGGATTGTCTAACCGGCACAACTTTTTGTTTGATTTGGAACAGGCACAGTTGAGTAGCTGGCGACTCGGCGACGTGGCGCGTCAGAGAACAAAAGGGAAGACATGGTTTTGGGAAGCGGCAGGCCTGGAGGTTATGCCATCTCGAATTGAGGGGCCAGATCTGGAGATGAGGCGTCAGGGAAAGGCGTGGCAGGCAACGCCCAACGGGCAGTTTCTTGGTGAGTTGGACTCGGTAGAGTATGTCACGGGCGGACTTGAATTTCGCTACCGTTTACGTTTTCTTTCAAAGAGTGCAGCAGATTCCGCTACGCTTCGAGTGGCGCAACGGATCACCGCCCAGGCAAATACGCGTCCCGCAGGGAAGGAGCCGTCGGGGGACGAGCAAGAGTGGTCAGGATTCCGCCGGGTGGTTGAGATTGCGGGGTGTCGCACAGGTGACCAGCTATCCCTGCAACTAGTGGCTACGGATTCCGAGTCGTCGTTGGAACGGGCTGCGGACGGTCGTGAAATATTGTTGTCAAATGGAATGACGCGACTTCGTGCGGCACGCCCCTTTGAGGATGATGGTACTTTAGCAGCGATTGCGAATGCCCAGGGCATTGCTCGTTTTGTCGTCGATTATCAGACATCCCTTCCCGTCGACCAGTTCCCAGAATTGCCCCGGAAGCAGGTGGATTTAGAGCCGGTGAGTCTGCAGGTTGTGCCTGGTTTCCGTACGACTCGGTTACCCCTGAATCAGGATTTGATGCCGACTGGATTAGCGTGGCGTCCTAATGGAACATTGATTGTGACTTCGCTCAAGGGACGAGTATGGTCGGGTACGGACAGGGACGGCGATGGTCTGGAGGATCACTTGCAGCCACTGCGCGGTGAATGGGCGGCGCCTTTTGGAGTTGCCGCTGCGGACGATTTTGTCGACGTGATCAACAAATGGGGCCTCGTGCGTTTGTTTGACAGAGAGCAGGATGGTGTCGTCGAGAAGGTCGAAACACTCGCGTCGGGATGGGGGCACACTGCGGATTACCACGACTGGACAGTTGGGCTGGTTAAGGATCGGCACGGTAACTATTTCGTAGCAACGTCGTGTCAGCAGGATGAACGGTCTGAGGTCGCAGCGCATTGGCGTGGTATGGTTTTGAAATTGGTGCCACGTACTGCCACAATCGACCGTCCACATCGATTTGACGTTCTTCCGGTGACTGGTGGGCATCGTTTCCCAATTGGCATCGCTCAAAGTAAATCCGGCGATATTTTCGTGACCGACAACCAGGGTCATTACAACCCATTCAACGAACTGAATCATGTCATCTCGGGTGCGCGGTATGGATTCATTAATCGCATTGAACGTAAGCCTGATTTTCAACCTCCGTTGACGCCACCAGCTATTGATATTCCACATCCATGGACACGCAGTGTGAATGGGATTTGTTTTTTGGATTCACCTAAGGCAGGAGGTGCTGCCACCCAAGCGAAGTTTGGCCCGTTTGAGGGGCATCTTGTGGGATGTGAATACGATACACGCCGCCTGATTCGCATGAGTTTGCAACGAGTCGGTGACACGATTCAGGGTGCCGCGTATCCGTTTACGTTTGTTGCTCCGAAATCCGGAGAGCCGCTCTTGGGGCCACTGACTTGTGCAGTCTCCCCTCAGGGAGATCTCTATGTAGGTTGTATTCGCGATAGTGGATGGGGAGGGGCGAACAACATCGGAACACTGGTTCGGTTGCGTTTGGAACCCGGGAAATTGCCGGTTGGTGTCGCGGAAGTAAGGGCGGTTCGGGAAGGATTTGAAATTGTATTTACCGGCCCTGTCGATCGAGAACTCGCAGCCGACAAGGCACGCTACGCTGTTTCCTCATTTACTCGCATCTCGACACCAACATACGGCGGTCCCGACCGACAACGCCGCAGTGAGGTAATTCAGTCGATCCAGGTCGATCCGGCTGGACGCCGGGTTCGATTGCAGTTGGCTGAGATGCGTGAGGGTTTCGTGTACGAATTTCATCTCCAGAAATTGGTGTCCAAAGAACGCCTGTTTTTTCCGGACGAAGCCTACTACACACTGCGCAAAGCCGTGCGATGAGCAGTTGCTGCCGCGGAACAGGTTATTCTCCGCTCATAACGGACTTGAAGAGACCGATGTGAGGAGGCTCCGCGTGCGTCACGCTGCCCTTTGGACCATTGGTTTTGTATGACTGCCGGCTAATCGCACACACCGCCCGTTGTCAAGGCTCAGGCAAATGGGTACTCTCAGAGTTTCCAGATTGGCGGGGAAGGTGAATGATCGCCCGCGGCAACACAGATCAACTTTCGGACGACCAGCGAATTGTCATCACTGGGATCGGCCTGACTGCGCCGAATGGGAACCACTATTCGGAGTATCGAGAGAACCTGCTGCAAGGTGTGAGCGGTGTATCCGATTATGAGATCCGATACGTCGGCAAAACTGTAGCAGGGATCTGTGATTTTGACGAACGTCGATATCAGTCTCGTAAAGATCGCAGACGCGGTACGCGCGCGGGCAGCGTCGGAATTTACGCCACCAATGAGGCGATCAAAGACAGTGGAGTTGACTGGGAGAATACGGATACCAGTCGCGTGGGTATTTACCTCGGTGTGACGGAGCATGGCAATGTTGAGACCGAGAATGAAATATTCGAGCTGAAAGGATACGACTACGATACGTCGTTCTGGTCGCACCATCACAATCCCCGCACTGTCGCAAATAATCCAGCCGGTGAGGTGGCGTTAAACATAGGAGTGACAGGGCCTCACTACACGATTGGAGCGGCCTGTGCCGCCGGTAATGCTGGATTAATTCAAGGAGCTCAGATGCTGCTCCTTGATGAATGCGATGTCGCATTGGCGGGAGGCGTTTCTGAGAGTATTCATACCTTTGGGATCTTTGCGAGTTTCAGAAGTCAGGGGGCATTGGCTACGCACTCGGATCCGACGCAGGCGTCACGTCCTTTTGATGTGAACCGCAATGGGATCGTGGTTGCTGAAGGTGGGTGTGTTTTTGTGCTCGAACGCCTCGCTGATGCAAAGCGGCGCGACGCACAAATCTATGGTGAACTGGTAAGCTATGCAATGAATACAGACGCAACGGATTTCGTGCTGCCCAATCCGGAGCGACAGGCAGAATGTGTTCAGTTGGCCCTCAAACGCGGCGGTTTGAGTCCCGAACAAATTTCCATTGTCAGCACGCATGCGACTGGGACCAGCAGTGGAGATGCGCAAGAGTGCGCTGCTCTGCAATCGGTCTTTGCTGGCAGTGAACAGACTTATTTTAATAACACCAAGAGTTTAATTGGCCATAGTATGGGTGCAGCCGGTGCTCTGGAGTTGGCCGGTAACCTGTTTTCCTTTGAAGATCGTTTTTGTCATCCAACGATCAATGTCAGGGATCTTGACCCCGAGTGCGATCTTTCTGGATTGGTCACCAACGAGGCGCGTGAAATTCCACAGCCTGTCTACGTGTTGAATAATTCATTTGGCATGCTAGGAATTAATTCGGTCGTGGTGGTCAAGAAATTCTGACTGGAAGGTAGAATGTGTTTCTCCTCCTGTGTTTAATCAGGGGGTTAATGACGAAAGCAAGCGGAGAACCAACGGCATGAACGCCGCCGAGATTCGAACGGAGATATTGGATATCCTCGAGAATATTGCGCCGGATG
>MDTE01154700.1_pt1 | contig 33077 bp, 16 predicted proteins | sample 811231 | NCBI WGS metagenome assembly MDTE01 (sample SAMN05326651, study PRJNA326480) | marine metagenome | isolation source: seawater | place: Indian Ocean: Red Sea | collected 2010
CCCAAACCTTTCTGGGAACTCAACGTAGATGTTACATGCAAAGATGCAAATTGGAAAGCAAAATGGACGAGGAAGAATCACAGGGATCAGGAAAATCGTCCTGAATACAAAGCAACCAGGATTGTTGAAATCGATGAAAAATCTCGTCTTGAAAAAATTCTTGAATCCGATTCACCTGTATCAATTGAAGTAAATACAAGAGAGAGTATTGAAAAGTCCCCCTTACACTTTGATCTTACTTCTCTTCAAAGAGAAGCCAACAACCTGTTTTCATGGTCAGCCAGAAGGACTTTATCCGTGGCTCAAGACCTCTATGACCGTTTCAAGTTGACCACTTATCCACGAACTGACTCAAGGCATCTTCCAGAGGACATGATTGATGAAGTCGATAAGATATTCAGTGAACTAGGTCAACAAAAACCATACTCTAACTTCTCTACACACTTATTAGAGCAAGGCATACTCAACCAAAAGACCATCTTCAATGACAAAAAAGTTAGTGACCACTATGCGATTATCCCCACAGGGAACAAACCTCCTTCTGGAATGGATAACGATCATAAAAAGTTGTATGACCTTATCACCCGTCAATTCTTTTCTGCTTTTTATCCAAATGCCGTTTGGGAAATTGAAAAGAGAATTGCGATTAAAGAAAATGAACAATTTTTGCGTGAGGCTCGCGAATTAAAGGTCCTTGGCTGGCGAGAAGTCAGGGGAAAAAAGGGCACCTCTCCCGAAGGCTGGGGAGTAGTAGAAAAATCCCCCTCTAAAGGAAACATCGATAATCACACATTTAGTGAAGAGCATACAAAACCACCCAACAGGATAAAAGAAGCCGGTTTACTCAAATTAATGGAAAATGCTGGCAGACGCGTTGAAGACGAAGATTTCGCCGAAGCAATGAAAGGGAAAGGTTTGGGAACACCCGCAACAAGAGCGGAGACAATTGAAAAATTGTTGGCCAGGAATTACATCCAGAGAATGAAAACTGGAGGACTTTATGCTACTGCACAAGGCATCCGCCTCATCGAATTCCTAAGACTTGTCCCCGTAGAATGGATTACCTCTCCCGCTCTCACTGGAGAAATGGAATCAGTGCTAAGTGATGTGCAACGTGGTGATTCTTCGAGAACGCAATATATGCAACACATCCACACTCTCGTACATGAAATGGTTGAAAAAATAAAAAATCACCAAAGGAGTGTACTCTATCAAGACATCGAAAGCGTCGGCATATGCCCTTCATGCTCCACACCCATCGAAGAAACTGCTCTCAGTTACAGGTGCGAACAAAATCAAGGTAAAGATAGTGAATGTAAATTCATTATTTGGAAGGACTCATCTGGTCGCTGGTTCGACCGCCAAACAGTTAGTCGGCTTCTTCAAGAGAAAAAGATTGAGAATCTACACGGTTTTTTCTCACAAAGTGGAGATTCATACAACCGAACGGTAGAAATCAACGATCATGGCATGACAACACTAGGTTCTAACTCTGAGACGACATCTAAAGATGACATTTCAATTGGTAATTGTCCTACCTGCGATGACGGAAAGATACGAATCGGTGAATCTGCTTACGCCTGCGACAATGAGTCTTGTAAATTCAGAGGCATCAACAAAGAAATGTGTAAGAGAGAAATCACTGTTGATGAAGCAAAGTCACTCATTGAAAATGGTCGAACTGCTTTGCTTGATGATTTCATATCCAAGAGGGGTTCTACTTTTTCTGCATACCTCGTGGTCAAAGGACAATCCATTCGCTACGAATTCCCACCAAGGGGTGCGGATCCAAGTGCCAAGAAGTTTCCAGTGGTTGAGGGGGTCGTCGGCGTGTGCTCTAAGACTGGTGTAAATATTATCGAATCTGAAACACATTATGTCGCTGAAACAAATGATAAAGGCTGTAATTTACAGATACCCAGAGAAATCTCCAAAAGAGAAATCACAAGAGAAGAAGCAAAAGAATTGGTGGAAAAGCGTAAAATCGGTCCATTTGAAGATTTACTATCGAAAAAGACGGGTAAACCATTCACAGCAATCTTGTACCTCAAGGCCAACCAACAGATTGGATATCGCTTCGCAAAGCGCTCGTAAACAAAAAACTTGACAATATGTCTCGTCGAGGGCATCTCGTGGAAGAAGTTGACGTTGTCATCGTCGGGGCAGGCCCGGTCGGTGGAAGAATGGCCACTCTGCTCGCAGAAAAAGGAGTGGATGTCCTCATGTTAGAGGAACATGGAGAGATAGGTAGGCCATTCCAGTGTGCTGGTTTGGTCAATCCACCTTCGATGAGAGCCGTGAATCTCCAACAGACCATACTTCAGAATATTGATGGGGCAAAAATTCACGCCCCAAACGGCACGATGGTACCTGTTGGAACTGAAGGGAAAGTAAGGACGCATGTTGTTTGCAGAAAAATGTTTGACCAAGGTGTTGTGATTCAAGCACAAAAAGCGGGGGCCAAGTTATCTCTTCTAAGCAGACCCATTGATGCAAAGGCCTACGATGATTACATAATTACTAAAATAGAACGTAATGGCACGATTCAAGAGATTAAATCTAAACTTTTGATCGGTGCAGATGGTGCCCATTCATGGACTCGACGTTTTTTCAAACTTGGACGTCCCAAGGAAATGATGGTTGGCTTTCAGGTTGAAGTAAATGGACTCAGAGGAGAAAATAATTGGCTCGAAATGTATTCTGGTGACGATGTTGCTCCAGGTTTATTCGCTTGGGTCATTCCTTCGGGTCATGGAACGCATCGAATCGGAATTTGGATTCGAGGACAGGATCTAGAAGAAAAGAGTGTAGAACACTATTATCACAATCTTATCAATCACCCACTGTGGAAAGAGAAATTTCAAGAAATCAAAGAAATAGGTAGATATTGTGGACCTGTGCCCTGTGGTATCATCAAAAAACCATATGCTAATCGAGTACTTTTGATCGGTGACGCTGCTGGTTCAGCGAAACCTACAACTGGAGGAGGCATTGGACCCGGATTCAAACAAGCCGCAGATTTGACTCCGAAACTCCTTCCTCTTCTGGAAACAAACCGACTAGAAGAGAGGCAATTAAAAAAGATATCACAGATTTTCAAATCGATTAAGAAAGAGCAAGATAAAGCAAGAGCGCTTCGAGATCTATTGGTCACCATACCTAATGATGAAGAGTTAAACAAACACTTCGAGATGTTCAATAGGAAAGAAGTACTTGAACTCATTAATAGGGAAGGAGATATTGAACATCCAGTCAGATTGGGACTTTCGTTACTGAGAACGGTACCGGAATTTCGAAAATTAGCGCTCAAAGCTGGAACCAAACTCATCTTTTCTTGAGTTGAGAAAAAATGGCAAAAAAAAGCATTTCACAATCAATTCGATTTCCCCCCTTCGATTCGTCGAATTGGATTGCAGAAGCATTACCAATTACAAAAAAAGAAATCGAATCCACAGATTACGCTCCAAATTTCACCATTGAAACCGATGATGGGTGGCTCATTGAGCAGTCATCTTCAGACAAAAAAGGAATTTACGAAGGTGATTTCCCTGAAGTGGTCCATGGTCGAAGGGTTGGATGGCACCTTGTGCCAAACAATATTCATCAAAGAGCAAGAAATCTCATACGATACTCTGTTGCAATTCTCCTTATTTCACTGCTCTATTTGGCTTTCACACCACTGATGGAATGGATTGGAATACCTACTTTTGGAACCCGTAGTGTAAGATTAGGATTGTTAGATTATCCATTACTTGCGACCATTGTCGTACCGATGATGCTCATACCTATTTTGATGAGAATTGGAGCCAACTTTCACGATCTGCGAAGACAAAATTCGTTTTTGAAGGAAACGCCACCTTCACCTGAAATTGAGATAGAACCTTGTTCATCAGACAAAAATCTAGTCGGAAAAATTTCCTTTCAAACCATACCTGAGGAGTGGGGACGTATGACCGTTTCCTGGCGCGTTGGGATTCTTAGCCCCGTACGAGAAGCAATCATGGAGGCTCAAGGAAGAACACTCACAAGCCAACCATCTCCCGGATTATCAACCGCCTTACCATTCAATACGAATCTTGGGCTTGATGATGGCACCGGGGTCGGAGAAGATACTCCTATGGAAGCAAAAAACACCCAAGGAGGGATGTTCCTAAGGCCAATGAGGATTATGGCACTTGGAGGACAGTCAGATTTCTCATCTGGCGAACATTTTGAGTTAACACCGCCAAATGAGATTTGGCCTGGAACCTGTTATAGTAAACTAGTGCGCGTACACTGGGAACTTGTAATCAAAATCAGGCGAGAGGGGAAAGGCCCTATTTTGTGGGTACATCCTCTTATCGTAGGTCAAAATGTTGAGAAAGCTCACGTTAATAATGCCAATTTAGTTGATGGTCGAACCGAAATTTTGGTCTTCATTCCCAACTAATTTATTTTGCTGACCTTCATCGGAGGTCATGGGCAAGAACATGGCGTTTTGTCTTGTTGTTTCTATGTTACTGGCAGGATGTGTGAATCCATTAGCAGAAATAGAAACCATACCTTACCAAGAAGAATCTGCATCAGCATCATTTGCATTTGGCGAGGTTAGAACGCATAATCACACCGTGTTTAACGAGCAATATGCAAGTATTACATATTCTACTAGCATCCTTGAAAAAGATGAACTAGAATTTGATGTCGAAATTTTATTCCAAGGTAACGAAAAAGAAATTACAGTAGATTTGGAAATATTCAACCAGAGTATCTCAATAAGTTGGTTTGCAGACGAGGTTGGCCTTTGGATTGTTAAAATAATGACACGAGCAAATAACATGACCCTAGGAGACATATCATACATCCATGATGTCACCGCCCCCACTGAATCAGAAGCCATCTTAATTGCGGATTCTACTTTTGAAATACCGCTTGATGGTCCAGTTATTGTTCATGGGTCAGCCATCCATGATTATCCAGAGAGTTGTACCGTTTCTTCTCCATCCAGACAAACCGATGTGCAGGCGAATGGCACTTGGTCCATGTCCCTTGGCTATCTTGAGTATGATCAGAGTATCTCACTAAAACTCACTTGCGGACAATGGACAACCTCAGAGGATGTCATTACTATCCAGATTTTGAATGTAGCAAATATCGACAGCGATAATGACGGAGTCCTCGATGATTTAGATATGTGTCCTGTAGGATATGGCACAGACACATATTGGTATTCGACAGAATATACAGACTTTGATGGTGATGGTTGTCACGATGAGCAAGAGGATAATGACGATGATAATGATGGAATTTTAGATTCCTATGACCGATGTCTAAACGCTTCAGGTTGGATAAGTAAAATTGCTGAAGACGCTGACCAAGATGGATGCTTGGATGCTGGGGAAGACATGGATGATGATAATGATGGAATTTTAGATAATCAGGATTTGTGCAATAATGGATTGAAAAATTGGGAATCCTACTCGACAACTGATTGGGATAGCGACGGATGCTTTGACGAAACTGAAGACGATGATGATGACAATGATGGTATGTTGGACGAATTAGATCAATGTCCTCGTGGGTCCAAATATTGGAAGGCTCAAGATGTGTTTGATTACGACAGCGATGGTTGTCACGATGATGATGAAGACATGGATGATGACGCTGACGGCGTCCCCGATTACAATGAAACTGGTTTCCAAATCGATAATTGCACAAGAACACCTCTCAACGCTACCGACGTAAATGAAGAGGGATGTTCTTCAATTGAAAGAGATACTGATGATGATGGAGTAGTAGATTATTACGATGCTTGTGAAGGAACGCCTGATAACCTCGTCGTGAACGAAGTTGGTTGTTCTGACGACGATGGTGATGGCATCTTTTCCAATGTCGATGATTGTCCCGATAGTCCTCAAAAATGGACCGCAAATGAAAATGGATGTACGGTATTAGAACTGCCAATTTCTTGGTCCAATTCCGGTTACGGTAATGGGAGAATGGATAAAGTGAGTGACTTTTCTTTCTCAACTCTGGATGGTTCATTCTCCTTCCAATCAGATTGGACAGGTCATGACGTCTACATGTTTTTGTTCAAATACACCGATAGCAGTGGAAATACAAACGCAAACTTACTCTCATCAAACCCTGCGGCAATGATTAGAAAATTGCCTGACAACATTCATCTATTCTACGGCTCATTTGACAGCACTTACCATAGCGACATGGTAAATTTGAGAGATGATGTTTTACTCGGACTTTCGGGTCCAGAAGAAGCAGAATGGATGCCAAGGATTCACTTCATCGACCAACAAGGTGGCTCAATCGGTGGCGGAATTGGTGAACTTATCGGTAATTGGGGCAGTTTGTATTACGGCATTGACCGGTTTCAGAGAGCGCGTGAGTTAGGATCGATCAATGATTGGATTCAATCAGGCTCCGATCCTACGCATTGGGCCTATGAACCCATGACTTGGAATTATGAATTCGAACAAGAAATTCGCATTGAAGACCCTGGCGTCCATGCTATTCCAGTCATTCAAAATAACTGGCATAGCGGAGGATGGGGGTCAGGAATGAACTCTTACTACAATGCAACAATTGACCTTCCTGAGAATATTTCCCAATACGATACCTTGGAAGTTTTCCATGAGCATGCTTGCGAAGATCACAGAAATATCTATCAGGATGCAAATGGAAACAAAAAGGGGTGCCACGAATGGGATTACTTATCCTACTTGTACATCTGCGATGCTGATAACAATAGTAAATGCTCAACAGAATTTGTAAGATGGATTACCACCTACGGGCGAGAGGGAAGATGGATTACCGATGTCAGCCCTTATCTATTCATGCTTCAAGATGAACAAGAAAGGCGATTCAGGTATAATGGTGCCAACAAGGGAGAACTTACGGTCACGCTTTTGTTCAGTAACTGGTCGAAAGGCTATCGTGCCATTGAAGGCGAATATCTATTCAGTGGAGGTCAATTTGACGGCACTTACAACGATGAAACCAAGTACGTAAGACAAGCAAATTTCACGGTACCTCAAGAGAGCCAATTGATTGAAATTGTTGCCACAATAACTGGACACGGCTTTAATCAAGACTCTGCGAATTGTGCCGAATTTTGTGATCATGAGCATCATTACACCATTGGAGAAAATACGGCTTATGAGTGGCACCCCATTGTTTATGATAGCCGAGGTTGTGAAAATGAAGTAAGTAACGGAGTTATCGCTAATCAGTTTGGATCTTGGCCATATGGGAGAGCTGGTTGGTGTGCTGGTCAAGATGTTGAACAATGGAGGTATGACATCAGTTCATGGGTTGACACAAATCAATCGAATCATATCGTCTACCAAGGCTTGTTTAACGGCCAAGAATATGTGCCCCAAAACACCAATGGAGGCTCTAGAAACATACGAGCCGTTGTATGGGTAATCTCGTACGTAACATATTAACTGAAAATTGCAAGAATTTTATAATGGATAAACAGTCCTTTATAAGTGATTAATGAAGCCACTCTCTTCATGAGAAATAATTTATTTCCCAAAACGACCAGCCTGCTTTTGATTGCCACGCTGACGCTTGCATTTGCAGGTACCGTTTCAGCGGTTGAACCTTTTGAGAAAGGATCCGATGGATTACCATCTTTTCTCAGTGATGGACAAGGAGATGACACATTAGAACTTATTACGTTCTTCTTATTCTTCGTTGGATACATTGCAATGGGTGCAGCCTTCGTGTTCTTCATGTCCGAAAGGAACAGTGTTGCACCTCAATACCGCACAACTATGACCATTTCGGCTCTCATTGTCGGTATCGCAGCATTCCACTACTATTACATGCGTGGAGTCTACGCAGATTATGGAGAAGTCTCCATTGAATACCGATACATGGATTGGATCATTACCGTACCATTGATGGCTCTCAAATTCCCGAGCCTCGTCGGAAAAGACGCTATTACCGATGCCAAAGCATTCGGCATGGGTTTCACCGGTATTTGTTTCACTGGTGCACTCATCATGATTGGCTTCGGATACCTAGGTGAATCCGGTGCTATTCCAGGAATGGCAGGACTTGTCCTCGGAGGTGTCGGTTGGGCTATGATTATCGTCGCCACAGGAACACCATGGTCAAACGGAAAGGGTGTTGACAATAACAAAATCGCACCTGAACTTTTGTGGAGCGCAAACGCACTTCGCTGGTTCATTGTTGTAGGTTGGATCATCTACCCAATCGGTTACTTGTTCAACCCAACCGCTGGTGTCTCGGATGCAGTATCTGCAGAAATCATGGCTGTTCTTTACAACATCGCTGATATCATCAACAAGATCGGATTCGGTATTGTTGCATGGATTGGCGCAAAGAAAGCCTCTGAAGTTCTAGCATCTGCTGATGAGTAAGAACCTCTACCTTAATTGGAATCGAGCGGGGACGGGCTTAGGCCCGTCCTCGCTCTTTTTTTTTTAAAAAAAAATTTATTGAAGCGGAATTTTGCAAGGCAACTTAGAATCAGCGACGATTGTGGTTTTGAGAAGTTCATACCTTGAATTTCGTTTCCTAGGTTTAAATCCGGCACGGATAATGGCTTTCTGCAACTCATATTCAGTCGATTGGGTTTTATCAGTTCCACTTGCACTCACTACATTTTCTTCCATCATTGTTGATCCTATGTCATCAGCCCCAGCAAGAAGCGCCATCTGTGCGACATCAAGACCCATGGTCGGCCATGATGCCTGAATGTGAGGGATATTGTGAAGGTAGAGTCTTGCAATGGCGATGTGACGTAAATATTCAGAGGCTCCTGCACCCAATTCAATCCTATTACGCCCTTTATTCCGTTTACCATACGTATTCGTTTCCAATTGAACCGGCCATGCGATAAAAGAGGTAAAACCAATCTGATGATTTTGAAGGCTTGATGCTTGTAATTCTCGTATTCTTCTCATGTGTTCGATTCGGTCTTCTAAGGATTCACCAAATCCGAAAACATTGGTTGCACTCGTGATTAAACCCAAAGACTGTGCTTCTTCCATGACCCTTAGCCAATTATCTGGATGACCTTTTTTTGGTGAAATGTCCATTCGAACACCATCCACCAACATTTCAGCTCCGCCACCAGGTAATCCATGCATTCCTGCTCGCTGAAGTTCTTCCAATACCTCGAGGGTTGAAAGTGAAGTAACTTCTGCAATGCCCTCTATTTCTATCGGACTAAAACAATCTAGGTCAATGGAGGGGTGTTTTTCACGTAGTTGTTTGAGCAGATTAAGATAATAACTCATACCTAAAGATGGATTGACACCACCCTGCATGAGAATACGAGAACCACCAATTTGTTCTAACTCTGTTACTCTATCCGATATTTCATTAATTTCCTGTGTGTAAGTTTCATCATGACCGGGAGGACGATAAAATGAACAAAATTGGCAATTGATTGTACAAACATTGGTGTAATTGATATTACGATCAACAAGATATGTAACTTCAGAATTTGGATTAAGTTTCAAACGATACTCGTGTGCTGCTTGGAGTAATTGGTGCAATGGTGCTTTTTCATAAAGAATAAGTGCATTTTCCTCACTGAGGGGAATGCCCTGATGTACCTCATCGACAATGGCTTTTATCAAAAAACCCCTTCCTTATGCAGTTCCAACAATCGCTTCTATTTCTTGAATTGTTTTTGGACAATCTTTTGACAAGACATCCGGTTCTCCTTCCGTGATTAAAACATCATCTTCAATTCGAATCCCCAAATTTGCAAACTCCGTTGGACATTCTACATCCGGTCGCCATGCACCAAAATACAAACCTGGCTCTACGGTGATGACCATGCCTGGTTCGAACAACCTTGGTTCCATATTTGGTCTGTAAACTCCAACATCATGAACATCTAATCCAAGCCAATGACCAGTGTTGTGCATGTACCAATGCCGTAGTTCCCCATTCTCAGGATCCAGAGCCTCTTCAAGTGATTGAGTGATGACTCCAATTTCGATCAAACCTTTCGCCAGAACGGAGCGAGCTGCCTTATGCGGCGCATTAAACGGGTTGCCTGCTTTACATTCGGCTATGGCGGCCTCTTGTGCTTCCAATACAATATCGTAAATTTTCGCCTGTGCAGAAGTGAAGTCACCAGAAACCGGCCATGACCGAGTAATATCTGCTGCATAACCTTGGTATTCTGAACCTGCATCAATCAAAATGACATCCCCTTCTTTGCAAGGGTCACGGTTTACGGTGTAGTGAAGAATCGTGGCATTTTCTCCTGAGCCAACAATGCAAGGATATGCATTGCCTTGCGCACCTGCATATTTGAATGCACATTCTATGATTGATTCCAATTGCCATTCACCTACATCTGGTGAGGTGTGGCGCATTGCCATGACATGCGCTTGGGCACTGATTTGTGCAGAATAACGCATCAATGCAATTTCTGCAGGGGATTTGATAAGACGTAATTCTGCTATACGAGCACTTGGATCCTCAACTGCTACGGGTCCCAAATCAAACTGTTGTCGTGGTCGGTCTCTTCGCATCACGGCATCTTGAATAATTGCATCAAGTTCTGAATCTAATCCTTGTCTCAAGTAAACGCGTTTAACTTTCTCCAATTTCTCATCAATCACAGTTGAGATTCTATCAATTGCATAGGCCTCATCAACTGGCCAATCCTTTACTGCACCTTCAACACCGGGTCTGCGCCCTTCCCAAATTTCTTTCAAAATGTCCTTAGGCTGAACAAATAATGCGGTTTTCCAGTTTCCATTTTCAAAATAAGCCATGAACAAGGACTCAGGATCTTCCCAGCCACACATGTACAACATATCGCTGTGATTTCTGTATGGAAAATGGACATCGTTAGACCGAATTGATTCAGGCCGAGATGGTATCAGTAACAGATCATGTTCCTCAAGTTGAGAAAGAAGATTCATCTGTCTGGTTTTGTATTCCTCGGTGCTGATTGGAGCAGGTGCTGATCCAATGGCCTCCCGCAACTGTTCAAACATAATCTTTCCAAAGACTGATACTTATTTTGCCTTTGCCTTTTACCAACAAAAAAGCATCAACTATCTTTTTTGACATCTTCATTCCATTTTGTAAGTGAAGATTTATTTTTTCTTTCCCTTATTCGCCAGATGAAAATGCCAAACATCAGAATAAGAGAAGATACCAAAATATAGACTATAGTTGTATTATTAGAGGATTCTATTGATGGGGCCGACTGAATTTCAATTGTGAGGTTAATGGCATGTTGTTCCCCATCATCATCCATAATCACCAACTTAATATCATGAACACCAGAAGAAAAATTCGAACTGTTCAAAACATATGCCGGTTCATTGCTTTCAACTTCCCCGTTTACGTACCACGCAATGTCAATTAATGATAAGTCTGATGAACTATCAACCAAATTTATTGCCTCAAATATCCAAGCATCATCATGCTGCATAGTCTGTACATTTTGGTCTGGTATGATTCCATTTATGGTCAGATTACCAGAAGGGGGTTTATTTGAAACATTGATTAAAGCCACATCTGTTACACTATTCCCCATGGCATCAATCACTTCAACAGTAATTTGCCAAGTCCCTGATGTAGAGACATTCTTAGCGAATACTAAACCCTCATAATCCTCTGTTGAAGCTCCAACAAGTTGCGTCGATTGAGGTGATAATATGTACCAATTGACCTGCAGATCATGTTGCCAAAAGCCATCACTACTAGCCGAAGCATCGATAATAAGCATATCATCTTCCTCTATATCTTCATCGTAATCCATGATAATTACTGGTGAATTCATATCAATCGAAACTTCTAACGGCACATAAGGAGATGAACGCAAAGCGGCATCAATTACAGAAATGTGGAAAAGATAAATTCCATCACTCAACCCTAATTCTATCGCATCGATGATGAAACTGTATTCTATGCCTCTTTTGTAACTTAGATTTGCATAAGATTCCGTCATATCTTCTGAACATGCACCTGTAGGAGCCTCACACCAACGCAATGAAATTGCTGATTCATTGATATCAAATTCATGTATGATTGGATAAGAAGTAACCTCAACGCTCGTTGCTATACGGAATTTAGGTTCTGAATCGAGAACAAGAGCCGGTACTTTTGCACCCGAACCAGCAAAGAATGCTACTTTTTCTACCTGTTCAATCGCATGGTATTCGGCAGTAATTTCCAAGATGCAAGTGCATGAGATATTCCAGTTTACTAACTCAATCATCCAAGTCCACTGTTCAGAATGGAGTGGTATAACGGTAGAAAATAATTGACCTGACTCAATCTCCTCCCAAATTTCACCACTTACACTGGGTTGAGAAATCGACCAATTGATATTCATCAGAGATGGTTTCACAAAAGCATAACCCTCAATGAGGATGGATTCGTTAAATTGAACGCCGTGTTTGGTTTCGATAGAGATCAAATCAGCGTTTGTGCTCGCTTGAGAATGATCCACATTCATGTGCACAAAAAGGAACATCAACACGAGCAAATACGCTCGGTTAGCCTTTATCATGACTATTCCTCATTATCAATCATAGACGTCGCACAATTGGTTCTGAGATGGGAAACTTGTTGGGTCAAGTGGATTTGTATCCCACTTATACTCACAGTAGTTTACATGACCATCTTGATCTTTATCGATGAGACGGTCAGCGGGATCGAACGGATCGAATCCAAAGTAATACTCCCATCCTGTCGCCATACCGTCATCGTCATGATCTTGGTAATACACTTCAGGACCATCTTCGAGTTGGTCACCATCGGTGTCATTGGTAATTGGATACGTTCCATTTTCCCATTCCTCATAATTGGTGTAATTCTCGAGATTATCATAAAACGATTTACCGTCAGGTGTATCTGGGTTAATGTGGCAATTCGAACTCGAAGTGCCATAGCCAGGACAATATTTGTTGATTAAACCAGAACGATTGAGTCCATCGTTGTCAAGGTCTTCGAGTCCATCTTCAATTCCGTCCAAATCACTGTCAATCATTGATGGGTCCATGATACCTCGTGCAGAGCCGGCTTCATTTGTACCATTTTGGTAAAGACCAAACTCGACGGCCATTAAACTGAAACGTACTTCCCATCCGTCTGGAAGTTGGTCACCATCTGAATCAAAATCAATCGGATTTGTATTCCATGCAGAGGGTAGTTCTGCATCATTTGGCAGTGAATCGTTATCAATATCATATCCAGTATCTGTCAAAAGACTATTTGGGTCAAGGGCCCAACGTCCATAACAATTGCACAATGAATTTTCAGGGACGTTGAAATTGGTCAGGTTCATCTCATTAAGTTCATACATCTTGATTGGGTAAAACATTCCAACCCAATTCAACCAGAGCCAACCGCCCGGTTCTTTTCCACATTCTATGAGTGAATCACAATTGGGAGGCAACCATACGTCAGTGGCAACCCAGAGACTGTGAGAGCGTGAATTATCTTCAGCTGAAAGCACTTGCATCTCCCATCCATCCATCATGCCATCATTATCAGTATCATTGACGGTTGGATTGGTTGGCCTTTGCCAAGGTCGAGGAATATTGATCATCTCATCACCATCCTGCAAACCATCATCGTCTGTATCAGAATCATTTGCATGTGTGTAGAAATTATCGACACCCAAGGATACTTCTTCTCCATCTTCTAAACCGTCATTATCGGTATCAAACATGCAAGGATCGGTATAGTATCGTAAATTATCCTTGTAATTTGGAGGCGCTTGGTGTCCGTCAAGTGCCTCAACACGATCTTGCAAACCGTCTCCATCAGTATCAGCATTGGATGCATTGGAACCTTGAGCACAGACCTCACCGTACTCGTAATAATCACTTAATCCATCTAAATCGGTATCAATCTGACCGGGGTTTGAAGTGACCCAAGTTCGTACCACACCACGGTTTACGACCAATATTTCCCAACCCATGACTTCAATACCGTCCATGAGTCCATCATTATCGGTATCAGGGTCCATTGGATCTGTCGAACGACCGATAACAGGATTGGGCTGATTTTGAGAATTTACAGGAATTCCGTTCTCGTATTTAGCCCAATATTCCTCTAAATTTGTGAACCTTTCATCACCATTTATGGGGTCGTTGTCTTCAACAATGACCATCATTACATCAGTATTTACTGAAATAACAGAACCTACAGCAATCGAAATATTGTTGACATATCCTCGAATTGGTGCCACAATAGGAACGATTTTCTGGTTACCACCTGATAAAACCACTTGACCACGTGCAACGGTCTGGTTAGCAGAAACAAGTTCTCCTAAGTCTACGTCAATGGAAATAATGGTCAAATCAACCTCAAGTTGAGGGTAGGTAACAGAGCCGTCTCCATCAATATCATAGCCATCCATATCGGGGTCTAAATCTGCATTGAATCTGAAAGTGGGGTCAAGTCCCATACTTGCCTCCCAGCCATCTGGCATCTGGTCGTTATCTGAGTCCACTTGCCAAGGATTTGTAAAATTGAAATTGAATGAAACCTCATATTCTTCTACATTGTTCATCCCGTCGTTATCCCAATCACCGAATGCATCGGAAAGATTGACAGGACTGAGCAACTCTTCGAATGCTTTTCCTGGGTTTGAGTTATACTCAGGGTGATTCTCGTGTTTAGAAAAACAATATTCAAAACCATCTGGCATACCGTCACCATCGGTATCAAAATCCGATGGACCATTCTTGTAACCATCTCCATCCATGTCTTCAAGGAACCACGAGATACCAATATTGACGGCTTGGTCAAAAAATGGAGGTGATTTAATGATGGGTACAATTAATTCAGTGGTGAGGCACTCACTTGAACCGAGTGGATATTTGAAAGCCATAGCAACCGATGAAATCTCGAAAACGTCATCGAGTTTGTCCCCGTCAGAATCCTTTGCCCTTGGATTGGTACCGTATGCTTCTTCTTCAAAGTTGTAGAGTGAATCTTGGTCTGAGTCGAGGATCATGTCGCATGAGTATTCATCCAGTGCACTCTTCATATCTTCAGCATCAGCCCTTCCTTCCTTCCCATCAAATCGTGATTCAAATTCTGTAATTTTGCTCGCTGTCAATAACTCACAATCCCAATTTCCGGATAGTGGGTCAAACATGACAATTTCAGAGGTCGGACCTTGTTCGATGTAGGTATGTTCTGATTCCCATTTGTCCCCAAGACCATCGCTATCTGTATCAGCCCTTCTTGGGTCAGTTCCCAACTCTTGCTCGAGTGAATTGATTAATCCATCTCTGTCTGGGTCTCCACCTGGTCCGTCATCAGGGTCAGGAAGTGCATTGGTTTCCTCTTCGATTTCAGCCTCTTCGGTATCTGCTTGACTTGGGTCATTGGTCTCATCATCAGAAAGACCATTGTCATTAGGATTGAGTCCGTTTGCAATTTCCCAACCATCACTCATACCATCTCCATCCGTATCGGGATTATTTGGCAGCGTTCCGTACTGAGAGGTTTCCAAGGTATCAGGGATGCCGTCTCCATCCGTGTCCAATGCGTCCTGCGCATTGGTTCCACCACCTGTTATGTCATCATCAGCAGCTGATTCAAAATCACCGAAATCTTCACTTGTTTGAAAAAAGCCTGAAGCGCCAACAAACAGAGATCCAAAAATGAGAGTTGATACAATAGCCGCATAGGCCATTTGATTATGAGATAGGACCATTTTCGCACGCTCCGTATATGGGACACTTCCTCCAGAACGATTTGGGTTAAGAACCTTAACGGTCTATGAGTCCATATTCGATACTCATCAAGCCAGTTCGTGAAATGATTCAAGGGTAATCACAAATTGACCATTCACTCCTTCACACGTCGTCTTAACTGGCCTTCCTTCAGCCCTTTGCCATGCTCCTGCCAAAACACCCATACAGATGAACAAAAATGGGCATGATTCAAAGGTAACTTTTACGCCTCCATGCGCATCTATACCCTTTACTTTAGTGGGCATCGAATAGCCTCTAGATGCCAGTATTTGCTGACAAACTTCCATCCAATCTTCTGGGTTCATGATAAGAATGTGTTGTTCTGTATCCAAAAATTGGGCCTTAGAGGCTTCAGCAAGAGCAACCAGACCGGCTGAATGTTCGAATGATGCAATGTCAATCTGCCAAACTTCTTGATCGATATCAATTTCAATACCTGCACTCGAATCCAACAGACGGTCAAAAAGACCTGCAGGTAAAAGACATAACCTCTCACCATCAACAATCAATCCTTTTTCAACCTCAATATTTAGGGGCGAGGAATTGGCTTTCGGAATCGAGTTCCAAGCAAATGCTGGTGGAGCAACGGGCTCTTGGTATGGATAATTTGTTTCATCAAACATTAATTTGCACGCATGTGAACCCCTGTCTTCCCATCTGAGTCTCAATCTCGTCTGATTCATCGACTCAAAGACAGCATGTAACCATCCTGCACTTAAGGAAGAAAGGAGTTTATTTTCGAGACTTGAATCTTTGATATCTGGCTTACCCCATCCGAAAGTATTCCATCGTTCTTCCAACCATTTTTGTTGTTTTTTGGAGCGAAATATGCCTTTAATAGAAGCAAAATTTGTCTGATTTAATTGCCAAGATTCTTGTTCAACTGCTGCATTCGCAAGTTTCCTTCCCATGGGGCTGTCAACTTTTTCACCATACAGTCGCCACCAATGTTGAAGTTGCCCAACGTGCCAAATGCACCAAGGATGGTCACTTTTATCGAAAATCAGTCCACGACTTGTCGAAAATGTGTTCGCAATGCCTTGCATGAGTGATTCGTCCAACTGGATTGTGGGAGCATCAACAAGCGGCATGATTTGTGCTGCCTGATGTGTTTGAAAAAAGATTCTCAAGAATAAGCACGCATGTCAGTATGAGAAAAGCAATATTGAACCGATTGGTGACGAGATTTCAAATCGTAAACATCTTGCTTTACTAATGAAGGATCCTCATCATCGAGCAACACTCTTTGAAAGCACTCTGCAACTGTCTTCATGTCATTTGGTTTCATACCTACTCGTGTCAACTCCTGAACACCAAGGCGCAATCCACTTGGATGCATGGCTTTTGTATCTCCTGGAAGCATGTTCATGTTTGTGATAATTCCAGCATCTTCCAATAATTTTGCAGCAATCTTTCCCGAACCATCATCAGGTTCTCCGTGCTTGGTCAAAACTTGATGACTCTGGGTGAAGCCTCGTTCTTTTGCCATCACTTCAAAACCAAACTTGTCCAGGTATTGAGCCAATGCCTGAGCATTCGTAACGATGTCTTGTGCATATGAGGAACCATGCGCCAAAAATTCAGCAAGAGCTACTGCTTTTCCTGCTACATGATGCAAGTGATAAGATGAGCATGTTCCAGGGAAAACAGCATTATTCAAACGCTTTTGGAAACGGGCATCCTCACTTGATGATATGATGATGCCACCTTGTGGTCCAGGGAACGTTTTGTGGCTACTTCCTGTCATCACATCAGCACCTTCACGAAGTGGGTCTTGAAAGACACCACCAGCAATAAGTCCAAGCACATGAGCGGCATCATAAACAACAGTTGCACCAACATCATGAGCAGTTTGAGCAATATCTTCCAAGGGAGTTGGAAATAAGTAAACAGATTGACCAATTAACACTACTTTTGGTTTCACATCTTGAATTAAAGCACAGGCACCATCGATATCTGGTTCCATTCTTTCCTCGACCCATGGATAGGTATGCAAATTCAAATCTCTGAGACCAACAGCCCCCATACGGGCATGAGAAATATGACCTCCGTCCGCAGTTGATACCGCAGTAATGTCATCACCTGGCTTCGCCAAAGCCTTGAGTGTTGCAATATTAGAAACAGTACCACTTGTGGATTGAATATTCACAAAAGGAGCATTGAAAACTTGCTTTGCCATCGAGATTCCAAGATCTTCAATCGTGTCGAAGTCATCACACCCCTGATAATATCGATTGAAGGGCAATCCTTCTGCATATCTGCCATGTAAATCACTGTTGACGGCTTGTTTTACCATCGGAGACAATATGTTTTCACTGGCGATCATACCAAGACCTTGACGATAATGTTCTCCACTATCTTTGGTCGCTGATAGAACCTTTTGAGCCATCAACTCGAAATCTTGACTGGTATGATTGGATTGCACGTTATGATGACGAAGATGAAGGTTATTCAATGTTGAGCGTCATAGCCCTTGAGGTCGACGAGAGGGGGGACCTCCACTGGATCGCTGATTGCCTTTCCTTTCGCTAATAATCGTATTCGAAGGGACTTGTCTCTTTGGAGAAGAGGATCGTATCTTTTTCCCAGTCTTTCGCTGAATCATTTGTTGCCTTCCTCGATAGGCGACAGGTCCAACAAGCCTTTCCATGGCCGGTATGTGAGAGCCTTCTTCTTTAGGTCGTTTAAGCCACCAACCATTAACGAGGTTCTTTTTCCTTGAATCCTTTTCACGAGATAACTTGTTTGCTCTTCGAGAAAGCCTTGGTTTCAATCCCTTCTCTGAAGATTTTGGAACCCTTTCTGACATCCAAGAGGGGAAGCCAACATCGTAAACAATGCCATTGATGGTCACCAAGAACCCTGACATAAGTAAATGGGTTCCAACCGGCAAATATTCTCTGCGAAGGCGAATTTTGTGCCTCTTGATACGTTTTGCATAGGCAATGGTGGATTTCTGGTCCCGATGTCGTATCACCTTTGTTTGCTGTTTTCTCAACCTTCTGTAACCGTGATGGAAAAAGGTCAGTCCAACAGCGATAACTGCGCCTTGGAATAAGCCTAACTCAGAACTGGAAAATATACCCAACATAATCCATATTGGAGTCAAAACAAGCCAATTAAGAATCAATACCACCCAACTTGGAGAGTAAATCGGCGTCATTTTCCTTTGTACGGCTTGGTCTGCAACAATCATCACATTGGCGTTGATTGCTTCATCTGTTCCGCCTTTGGTCATCAGACCTGCAACAGGGTTGACTGGAGCCTCATCAATCCATTTTTTACTACGTTTTCCTTCAGGATTGGTAAGTGCAATTTCTAATTCATCCTCACTGACCTCTTTACCCATGATGTTTGCCAGTGCTTTAACGCGTGGATCATTGGGATCTGATTCTTCAAGTTCATTCAAGACAGACATGGCGCTATGCCACTCACCTATGTCAATTAAACACAAGGCCACAGCTATTCGGGAACGAGCGCTCAATGGATTTTCCTTCACCGTATCAATAGCCAGACCAAGGGCTTCCTCATGTCGGTTTTGGGCTCGAAGCATGGCGACTTGAGACCACATTGCATGAAGGGTTAGACTATCATGGTGTATGTTCAAATCAGGCGGTACTGGAGACCAATCTCTCAACATTCTCATCATGTTGTAAAGGTGGTCAATACAGGGATTATTTTCCCAATCCCATAAATCATCTTCATCGATATTTCCATTCCATGGATCTAACCATTCAAGGACGAATGCCAAGAGTTCAGGTTCATCATAACCTTCAGGTTGTTGCAAGTTGTGAAGCGCCTCACGTGCGGCATCTAATCGACGGCTCGCTATGTGACCAGTCGCCATAATCATACGTGCTTCATCATCATCTCCACCAGCCTGAGCAAGTACTTTCCTCGCTTCTTCAATGGCTTTTGGCCAAAGCCCCCTCATGGCGCATTCTAGCATTTTTGCGCGTGACTTTTCTAACCTAACAACCGCAGGGTCACCTTCAAAATCTCTCATTTGAAATCGAATTAAACTATCTAAATCATCGTTGAGAGCGGCTTGGTCTACGATGTCTCTCATCCAATCTCCACCTCCAGTCATAACCGCACCTTCACGGCGTTCATCTGGATTCAAGTCGAAATTCAGTTTTCTCAGGTGGTTAAAACGTACGATCGATAATAACCATGTGAGCAGGAAAATACCCTGGCCAACGCCAATGAACATCCAAGTCGCTAACAACCGTTGATATTCTTCGAAGCCATTTGCTTCGAGGACATTCGTGTAAGGCATCAAATCTCCAAACTCTTTGTAACACACAAGAAAGAGAAGAAGTGCTGTGTAACCACTGAATCCTGCGAATGCGAAATACAATACTTTGGATTGGGCTTTTTCTTCTGTTCGGATTTCTCTTGGTGTTGCGAGTAATACACCACCGAGACCGCCAAAAGTTTGACCTCCAAGATACAAGTTTCTCAACAATTCAAAAATAAATGCGAGACCAACAATTGCGATGTTTACTGAAAGATAAATGGATAGAACTTGTGGTAGTGATTTTAAGTATTCGATATCCGCAAAGATGGGATTATTTTCAACTTGCAGGTACAGTTGGTGTCCAATAATCCCTCCATAATTCAGGATTTCTGTTGCATTAGCGGGGTTGTTAACCATCACGTGGAAAACAGTAACGAGACCATTTACTGCAGCGAATGGCATGGTGAGTAGGAAAAACCACAAGACAATTGAGAAAAGACGCCCAACAAATCCTAAACGCTTGGGGTCGATTGGATTTGGACGACCGAGAATCGATCGCCACTTTCCGATAACCAGCATGTTCCATGATGCTCCCATAATCCGGCCATAAGCGAGAATGGTTGGCCCCATGAAAACCAGCATTCCTACGGCATACCAAATCGGCATATCACTCTCAACACCACGCTGTTGTCCAAATAGAATGACAGCACCTGTTGCAGCAATCAAAATCAGAAGCGTAATCAGACGTTTGAGGATGCCTGTGAATTTGAAGCCTCCAGCAGATATTTTCTTGCCACTTATTTGTGTATTGAGAGATTCCCATGGCGAAATGACAACGGGGATAATGAAGAGTGCCCCCATCAAGATAACATTGTAGTAGAAGTATTGTGTTGGTTTGAACATTAACTCAGCTATTAGCAGCAAAACAGATAGCATCGCCATCATGTAGAGCATCAGCGAAATTTTTATGCCAGGCATACCCAGTAATTCTTTGGCATCTTGGCGGTCTTCTGTTAGTCGATGAACTTCGTACAAATTGTCATCAATCTCAAAACCAACTTGGAGGCTAGATAATTGGTTAGGTACCATCCATGCTCTCAGAAAGATTGCTGCAATGATGGCAACAATAAGCGGTGTGAACAAATCAAAAGTCATCTCTGATGGCTGGATAATGCCCGTTTCGGCAGAAACTGATGGAATCAGTAACAGCCCCAGAAACAGTCCCCACCATCGGCTCATGAACATCTGAGAACCTAAACACACATCAAGCAATCGCTGCTTATGAGTTTTTGAGGAATCTTTCTATTCGGTCAAATGCCTCATGCAAGGCCTCTTCACTGGCCAAATAGACCAATCGCACATGACCAGCACCGAACTCTGGAGAAAATCCACTCCCGTGTACCAGCAAGACATGTTCTTGATGCAACAAATCAAGAACAAATGATTTGTCGTCATGCGTCCATTTTGGGTGGGTCAATTTGATGAACATGTAAAATGCCCCACCAGGGTTTTGAACATCAAGTCCTTCAATTTGGTTGATTCTTTCAATACACAAGTTTCGACGGGAAAGCACTTTCTTTGAATGCTCATCCATCCATGAACGATCTCCTTCTAATCCTGCCAAATACCCGAGTTGAGCCGGTGTTGAAGCACATAGTCGTGAGCGCAAAATTCGCTCAATTCCATCTCTGACATCGATCATGGTATTGATTGGGTCGTGAAGGGCCATGTATCCAATTCTCCAACCGGGTGCGTAGTATACTTTTGATACTCCATTGAGTGTAAAAACTGGAACATTGGTGGAGCGAGATGCCACAGAAACTTGTTTACCAGTGAAATCAAGACCATCATAAATTTCGTCTGCAATCACCATACAATTCGGATATTTTGCTGCAATGGAGAGCAATCGGTCGATGTCTTCAGCAGATGCCACATTTCCGGTTGGATTATTGGGATTAATCAAAACAAGTAATCGTACATCATCGTCCATTTTTGCTTCAATATCATCAAAATCCAGAGACCAGCCCTGGTCATTTTTCAAACGGTATTCAATGGTTTTCGCACCATACATTTGCGGATATGCAAGATACGGGGGGTAATGAGGACCTGGTGCCAATACTTTCGTATCAGGCTCAAGTGTAGCCGCAAAGATAATCTGCAATGCTTCGGTTACTCCATGGCAAACATAAACGTCATCGGATTGGCAATTCCATCCTTTTGATGATTCATCTTTTGCGATAGCCGTTCTTAATTCAGGTAATCCGTAAGAAGGAGAATATCCATTTCTTCCATCTTTCACCGCTTTCGCAAATGCATCGACCATGTGTGAAGGAGTTGGCAAGCCGGGGTACGCAATTGGATCTCCAATATTCAATTTAATGATTTCATGACCCTGTTGTTCCAGTTTGGTTGCTGGTACAACAACGTCTCGAATCGCATACTCGATACCAGATGCTCTTGCTGAAACTGGAATCAAAGGGAGCCCTCCACATCACCCATTCTACAAACTTCCATGAAATGTTCTTTGTCAACTGGCTGAACACTCAAACGTTGACCTCTCGCCAGTAAAGCCATCCCTTCAAGCGCTGGATTCTCCCTCATGTCTGGCAAATCAACTGAATTATTCATGGCCGTGACAGGTTCAAGGTCGACCATAAACCATCGAGGATTTTCGGGGTTGGATTTGGAGTCAAAATATTTGCTGGATTCATCAAAAGCAGTAAAATCTGGATAGCCTTCTTTGCACACTCTTGCCAATCCAGCGACATGAGGCGGTTTGGTGTTGGAGTGATAGAATAATACCATGTCGCCAATCTTCATCTTATCTCTCATGAAGTTTCGAGCTTGATAATTGCGTACACCATCCCAATGCGTTGAACCATCAGCAACCAATTGCTCATAGGGATAAACGTGAGGTTCTGATTTCATCAACCAATATTGGGTCATGGTAAGCCCAACGAGTGGCGTTTCTTTAGTTTCACCATGCTTCGCCTTGGTCCGTGGATAACGCAGAGATAGCAATCACATCCGCTTCTGCATCTTTTGATTTCCCAACCAATCCAAGGCGTTTTGCCATTGCCGAAGCACCACCAACCGACCCAACACCCAATTGTTCAAGCGTTACAAATATGGCCGGGAGCAGTATCAATGCACTTGCCGCAGCAATCCACAGCAATATGATGATCACCGTAACGAATGGCTTGATTTCAGGTATCGGAATTTGATAAGCTGTGATCATACCCAATGTCGTAACCGTAGCAGCTTCAAACAGAGACATACCCGTAGAAACCGTCGCTTCTCGGATGGCATCGATACCACCACCCATTTCCTTGATACGATTCGCGATGTGGATTGAAAAGTCAACACCGACCCCGACTAAAATCGAACCGATCATGACGGTAACCAAAGACAGAGGAACATCCATCTGCCACATGACAAGCCATTGCATCGCTACTGTTGCAATTACAGGCGACGTCGTCCAGATTGAGAATCGAATGTCTTTGAAAACCAAAGCGAGTGTGATCAATGTAAGAGCAATCGCAAAGAAGAGGGATGACCATTGGGACGATACAATCAATTCGTTCACGGCGATGGCAACGGCTCCAACTCCTGTGAGTTCTCCTACCTCGATTTTACCTTCATATGCGAGACTGGTGTATTCATTGATTTGGTCGACTGCAACAGCCGTTTCAGCGACTGGAATAAATGGCATATCCACATAAACGAGGTTTCTTTGGAAATCAGATGATACGAACAGCCCCCTGGTTTCATCGGTTAAACTGGCATAAAAGACATCGAGAAGGAAAATTTGGGATTGTCTTGAACCGGGTAGCCCATACATTTCAGGTGAGATCAATAAATCCCAGAAACTGGCATCTTGGTTGATTTCTTGGTCAAATAAAACTTGAGCCGTATCTTTGATGTCTTCAGGTACAAATGATTGGTTGACTAATTCATACAACGGCGTACCACTTGCATTGAATCCAACACCCACAGATTTCATCAAAAACACAATACTTACCGCCGTAGTTTGATTTACCGTGTTGAGGTTCTTTTCCAGCACTTCAATCTGTTGTAACCGCCCCGCAGGGTCGTCATTGGTCGGATCACCATCATCGATATCTCCAGAAATATTTCCTTGAACCAGCACCATTCCAATCTGTCCGGCATTAAATTCTGTAGAATATTGTTTCATTTTGATAACAGGTTCTTCTCCCTCGGGTGCCATTCCAAGCAGATCAATGTTCTCCTTCACATTTTGTTGGCCCCAATAAGCCGAAATGAAAATCAGTGCAAAGAAAACTGCAATGACCGCTTTAGAGTAATTGATGGGAATTTTTACAGCTGCATCAAAAACAGGCAATGGAGGATGTTTAGGTTTACGTAAATCAAGCAATAATGTGAGATTTGGAACCATGGCCATGGTGAGAATATACACCACGATGATTCCACCAGAAAGTGCGAATCCGACCGTCGCAATCGGGGCCATCGGTGTAAATGTAAGCGAAATAAAACCAATCACCGTCGTTACCGCAGATAAGAATACAGCTCTTCCTGTTGAACTAAGTGATTGACGTATTTTTTCATCCTTAGTCCCTTCTTCCTCAGCATATCGATTGGTGATATGAAGACCATATGATACGCCCAATGCGAGCAAAATAGGACCGACGATAATCACCGTCATCGTTACCTCATAGTCAAGCCAACCGATGATACCCAGCGTCCAAAACACTGAGCAAAGCGTTGGAAGGCCTGCGATTGTAACCACTTTGAATCCTTGGATAGGGCGCCATGAACCGGTTTGAAGGATATCGGAGTGGAAGATGAATAATCCTAGTGCGACAAGTACGATGGCAAGGGGAAATATTTGCCAAAACAGTTTGAATGAAAACTCAGTAACAGCGTTTGTAATCGGCACAGGTCCCGTGAGTGTCATGGTTAAATCGAGGTCTTCCCAGTCACACATTCCCTCTGCTTCATCATCATAATTGCATGGTTTCTGTTCCTTTGAAATATCATCGAGTAAGCCTTGAGTTTGCTCAATAATTTCCTTGGCTTCTTTCTTGTCATCGACCGCTACGATGAGTACTGCTCGGTCGAGAGTACCATCTCCGTCCGCATCTCTCGCCATTTTGTCAAGACCTGGTGTTGGTGAGCCATCGTCTTCATACATTTCGGCAACAATGGTATTGATGGTTGTTTGAGTTGGAATGGCATAAGTGCCAAGAAGACTATCTGTATTTTCCAAGAGATCATTGGTTTGTTGAGCAACTTGTGCTGAAAAACAATCATCTGTTTGGCCGGATGGACATCCAAGTTCTCCCAATTGTGTAACAAAGGCTTCTCTGACTCTTGGAGCGCTTGAGTTCACTTCTTTAATCACCGTCGAGAGAGAAAGAACGTAAATGACATCATCCGAAGGGTCGGAAAGAACCGGATTTAATCGTGATTCAACATAAGCCATTTCTTGAAGAATCCTCTGACTCGTAATGTTGTCTGAAGGAGATTCGATATAGATAATCATGACATTGGTGGACCAATCATTTTCCACCGTACGAATATTTTCAAGCACCGCTGAACCTTCTGGAAGATACACTTCCAAATCACCATTTACTTTGAGAGAGGGTTCAGGATCGCTTCTAAATTGTGAATCATCCAGAAAACCACTGTGATAGACGAAGAAAAGCGTGAGCATCAAAAACACAAGAACGGTGGCGAGTGGAAATTTTGTAAGCACACCGGTAGCACCGTGTTTTTCCCATTCCCTTTGCAATTGTTTGGGCGCATCTAACACGGCGTCAACCGTTCGTTTGGCATCGAAATCTTTGACAGATTGCACCACTCGTTGTTGACCAGAATGCATCAAAGAGCGGAATCTTTGCTGAAGAGTAGGACCCTTTGGAGGTTCGATAGCCGAGCCATCACTTTCCTCACTCATTACTCCACCCAGACATTCGTAGAAGGAGAGGCATTTGAAATCATGCCTCAGTTTCTTCTCTATGCGTGGTATCCGGCGAATTGAAGAACAAAAGCATGCACCCCCGTATCAAGAGGATGGACATGCCTGAGTCGAAGATTCCAGATAAGCGATGGTCTATCGATCTTGAAAAGCGCATACAGCAAGAACACTACGCCGATGAAATCTTGTACAACGAACGGTATGGATTTAATCCAGACAGTGGCAAAGAAATCTTCGTAATCGATACGCCACCACCTTATCCAAGTGGCACATGGCATATCGGAGCAGTCGCACAATACAGCATGATCGATGTCATTGCACGGTCACAGCGATTGTTGGGTAAAGAAGTCTCATTCCCTTGGGGTGTTGACAGAAACGGCATCAACGTTGAGTTTACCGTGGAAAAGAATACCAAGCGTAAAATGAAAACCTATGACCGTGCAGAATTCCTTGAGTTGTGCAGAGAAACCATCGAGACGTTCACGCAATCCATGAGAGATACGGCTCGACGAGTCGGTTTATCAATGGACTTTGCAAACGAATATTTGACCGATGCACCAAATTACCGTGCCGTTACGCAAGCTATTTTCACCGACCTGTTCAAGAGAGGAGAAATCATTGAAGATTTACGTCCAAATATCTACGACCCTGTCGAAGGAACCACCATCGCCGATGCTGAGGTTGAGCGACTGACTCGCAAGACAAAATTAGTTGACGTCATCTGGGAAACCTCCGAGGGCGAGAAGGTAATTATTTCCACAACCAGGCCCGAATTAATTTGCGCTTGTGGCATTGTTGTTGTGCATCCTGATGATAAAAGATATACTCATCTGGTTGGCCAAGAAATATCTTTGCCACTTGAGGTAAGGGACCGTTCAACAACGGTGAAAATAGCCACTCATCCTTCGGTAAAATCTGAGTTTGGTTCCGGCGTTCTGATGGTTTGTTCATTTGGAGACCAAAATGACGTTTCGGTTTTTAGGGAATTAGGATTAAATCCGTTTCAGGCTATCGACTTAGAAGGCAAGATGACCAAAATAGCAGGACCACTTGCCGGCATGTCGGTAATGGAGGCTCGAGCATCCGCCATTGAACAACTCGAACAGAGTGGTCGTTTGCACCAAATCGCGGAAAAGGACCAAGAGGTTCCTGTCTCAGAAAGAGGAAAAAATCCTGTTGAAATCATCTTACTCAAAGAATGGTATGTGCGCCAAACCCACATGCAGGATAAGATTCGTGAACTGGCAGAAGATATTGAATTCCACCCACCAAGAAATAAGCAATTCCTACTCGATTGGATGGATAACATCAGCATTGATTGGCCGATTTCTCGTAGGAGATGGTATCACACCGAAATACCAATTTGGTATTCCGAAGATGACAGTATGGTTGTAGTTCCACCCGCTGGTGTGTATGTACAACCATGGAAGGATGCACCTCCAGAGGGAAGCGAAGTACTTGACCGAGAAACAAGAGAATTACGCGGGTTATATGCTGATATGAAAGCAGAAATCGGCGCATTGCGAGGGGAGGAGAAAGTGTTTGATACATGGATGGATTCTTCAAATTCCAATCTATTTGTATCCGGTTATCTCAATCAGCCAGATGTTTTTGACCGAGCTTTCCCAACGGCTATTCGTCCACAAGGTAAGGAAATTGTCCGCACTTGGCTGTATTATACCCTCCTCAAGAGCGCACTTCTTCTCAATAAACCAGGCTTCAAACATGTATGGATCGATGGACTGGGGATGGATCCTTGGGGTCGAAAGATGAGTAAGTCACTAGGAAATGGTATCGATGCTGATTCGGTTCTCGAATGTGGGGCCGGTGGAAAAACCGGATCATGGCAGGTCAGAGGACCTGAAAAGTCGGTCAAATTACGAGCCAATAAAATCGGTTCAGAGTGTTTCAGATTGTGGAAAGCATGTGACGCACAAGTTGGTGATGACTTTCATATCAATCCAGAGGAAATTGAGTCAAAATATTTCGGTGTGTTAACCAAATTATTCAACGTCGCCCGTTTTGCAAGTCAATTTGAAGTTCCAAAACAACTTGATCGTCAACCAGAAGTTCTACCCATTGAAGACGAGTGGATTCTCGCAGAATTCCATCAAACCATGAATAAGGTTCAGCAAGCATGGCAAAACCTAGACATCTACACAGCCACGCAATCTTTGAAGACATTTGGAACCGGAATCCTGCCCTCGCATTGGCTGGAAATGAGTAAATCAAGACTCTATGATGGGGATGAAAAAGCCGCATGGACCATTCACCGCATCGTTCGAGACTTCATGAGCGCATTGAGTCCTGTTTGTCCATTTTTCACCCACTATATCTCATCAACATTGTATGGGACGAGTGCTGTAGATGTTCGCTCATTCCCTGATTTGACGCCAGAAAATTCAGATCTGTGTAAACTAACCTCTGATATTGAATCTTTCAACTCGGAAACTTGGAAGACCAAGAAAAGCCAAGGAATTTCTCTTAATGCACCCATTTCAGGTGTAAGGGTTCCTGAAAATCTTCAAGCATTCGAAGAAGTATTCACAAGAATGCACAAATTAGAGTAAATTAATACATCTTCTTAAGATGCTGAAAGTGGCTCTCCGTAGTAGTGAATCACCACAACGCCTACGATGATAAGGCCGATGCCCATGAGTGAAGCCTTATCCAGTGTTTGACCAAGAAAAATGTATGATACCAACACAAGCAAGGCCATACCTAAGCCTGACCAGATCGCATAAACAACGGCTACTGGAATCACATCAAGCGTCAAGGATACAAAATAAAATGCGCCAGTGTATCCTGCAACTACCAATAACGATGGCCAAAGTTTGGTGAACCCTTCTGTTGATTTTAACGATGCTGTGGCCATTACTTCGAATAGTATGGCAAGACCAAGACTAATCCATTCTTTCATACACTAATCAGAAAAATGATGATTAAAGTAATTTTACAATTAAATCGCATGTCCTGTATCTTATTGAAACAAAAATGTGAAATTCAGACAGATGATCTCAAGAAGAATCAACACGCAAATCATAGAGTGAATTCACTTCACTTTTTGCTCTTCGATGATTTCTTTTTGTTTTGCTTAGGTTTCTTTTCCGATTTGGATTCTGATTGTTTTTTGGAACCAGAGGTTTTCTTTTTATTAGAATCTCCATCCTCACCCTTAGCCTTTTTCTTAGGTGATTTCTCAGAAGATTTCTCTGTTTTATCATCAGAGGATTCCTTCTCTGATTTATCAGAAGGTTCAGTTTCGGATTCATCTTCTGAGGTTTCTTTTTCTGAATCTTCTTCAGATTCATCCTCAGACCCTTCATCGGACTCTTTATCAGATTTAGTTTCTGTATCTTCATCTGTATCTGATGATTTCTCTTTATCTGAATCTTCTTCATCCTCGGCTTTTTCATCCTGCGATTTTTCAGAAGATTTCTCAGTTTTATCTTTGGATGATGGTTTTTTAGATTCTTTTTCAGACTTTTTCTTGGATTCTTTCTTAGACGATTTCTTCGATTCATCCTCAGAACCTTCATCAGACTCCTCATCAGATTTAGTTTCTGAATCATCATCTGTATCTGATGCTTTTTCTTTGTCTGAATCTTGTTCATCCTCGACCTTTTCATCTTGCGATTTTTCAGAAGATTTTTCAGATTTGTCTTCTGATTCTTTCTTGGTATCTTTCTTTGATTTTTTCTTGGAGACTTTCTTCGATTCCTTTTTCGATTCGTCCTCAGATTCAATTTCAGAATCATCATCTTCAGATTCTTTCGGTGTTTTATCTGTGATATCGTCGAAATCTTCCTCAATAGATTCTTGTGTCATCCATTTTCGTTTTTCAGTTTCAACCTTCCAAACGAAATGCGTTTCATCATCGAGAATAATTTCGGCTTGATATTCAGCACCGTCTTCCTCAGGACGTATTGAACCATCAAATGTGAATTTGATCGACATGACTCCGTATTCATTTGACCTAAGTTTGGTTTCTCCGTTTCGGGGACCGCCTGAGATAATTGCACGGAACCGGCCAGCGTTCACATCGGAGTTCTTATCCACGAACTTTACAGATGTATTCGGAGTCATTTCAGAGCATTCAATGACTTCTTCTGACTCTGCAATACCATTGTATGGCACGACAGCATCCTTCAACGTGTACGGTTCAAATTCAAAACCATCTCCCTTTGCAAATTTAGGTTTTGATGTGACATATTCTGGTCTTACCCCGGTTCGATTTTTCCTTCTCCATAGGATAAATGAGATCGCAGCAAGAGTGGAAAGGAAGGCCAAAATGAAGAAGGTTCCAAATCCTGATTGGGCGTTATCTTCGTCTGACGACTCACTGATGTCATCATCGGTGATGCAATTATTTTCATCATCGACTCGTGGAAGGGAAGTTCGGTCATATGGGTCGGAATCACAAGCCAACTCAATGGCGTCCTCATATCCGTCATTATCATCATCTGCATCTATTTCAAAGAGACCCATTCTTGACGTATTATCTGACTTTCCATCTAAATCAAAGTCGGCTATCACAGAAAGATTGAGCGTTGTCGTCGCTTGGAAATTTGTAAGAGAGTTCGTGGCCGTAATGGTGTAAGTATTGAATAGGGAAGCATAAATTGGAATTCCATAAATCGTACCATTCCCACCAGAAGTTTCGCTTCCAAACAACATTCCTTCTGGTAAACTGGGCGATATTTCCCATGTATCTACAACCATGCCTGAACTGAAAGCCATGAGTGAAATATTCGTTTGACCTTGGATAAACTCAAAGTCTTCACCCTGATATGTGATGATTAATTCTTCCATAAAGTCACAAATTCCATCTCCATCAGAATCTACAGGAACACTTGAAGCATCTTTTGAATCTGTAGAACCACATGTAAATTCCTCTTCATCAGTCCAACCATCATCATCATCGTCAACATCTTCAATGAGTCCAAGTGAAGGATTAACGCCATCTGGGACCTCATCAGGCTTGCCATCTTGGTCTGTATCTTCAAGCACCTGAATGTAGATTACAAAGGTATCATTGAATGAACTGGAATTCGAAAAGATCGTGAATCGTGTGAGTTCAAAGACTTGCGTTGGCGTTCCCCATATGGTCCCGTTATCTGAACCGATAAACAAGCCTTCAGGCAGCATTGGGTTGATTGCGTATACAGCATCATCAAGACTTAATTCAGGCCCATATGGCTGCATCTCTTTGCCACGTATCTCGAATCTTTCACCATAAGAAGTATCATACAACAACTCTGAAACGGTGATGTTCAGATTGAATGTGGTAGAACCAATTCCATTGGTTGCAGTAATTACATACATCGTTTTGTTTTTCACACCTGTCGCCACACCGTACAATGTACCATTATCGAAATACAAGCCAGGAGATAGCTCGGGAGAAATACTCCAATTTGCAATATTCCCACCGGTAGATAATGGGTATAAACTCAATTCTGAATTATTTTGCATAATTATCTCAAGAGACGTATAAGAGAATGCTGGAAGTTGGTCCAACACAGTAATTGAAAGGTTTGCAAAAGAAGAACCGCCGCTATTATTGGCCCAAATGGTGTATACTGTTTCCGGCCATAACTCAGTCGCAACTCCCCAAATCGTTCCATTCGATTCATTAAAGTTCAATCCAGTAGGTAATTCTCCGCTGATCGCCCAAGAAATAATTTCACCAGGACCTGTCAATATAGGCAACAGGGGCATGTTATCATGAGAGGTATCATTGGTCAATTCAATGCTTTCAATAACATAACTCAGCAATGGTAAATGGTCCACGACAACCAAAAGAATGCTGGTCGAAGTAGAACCTCCACTGTTGTTAGCCCAAACTGTGTAATTGGTCTCTGGCCATAATTCAGTCGGCACACCCCAAAATGTCCCGTTGTTAGCACCAAATTGAATTCCAGCAGGCAAAGTTGCATTGATGGCCCATGATGTAATTTCACCAGGTCCAGTAAGAATCGGCAATAATGGTAGGCTCATGTTGATGGTATTATTGACCAATTCCAATTTATCTATGGCATATGTCAGGTTTGGTACTTGGTCCACAACTGAAAGATTCACAATGGTAAACGAGGAGCCTCCACTGTTGTTAGCCCAGACAATATACGAGTGTTCCTCCCACAATTGTGTGGCTACGCCCCAAAAGGTACCGTTATCGGTACCAAATTGAATCCCAGTAGGCAAAGTTGCATTGATGGCCCAGGAAGTTATGACACCAGGACCGCTAATGGTCGGAGCAAGTGGTAAATCAGCAGTAACCGTGTTATTGGTCAAGTTCAATGTAAATGGTGTATAGGAGATAGTAGGCAATTCATCAACGACGGTAATGTTGAGGTAAGTTACGCTTGAGCCGCCAGTATTGTTCGCCCAGACCATGTAGGCCGTCGTATTCCACAACTCAGTCGGTGTACCCCAGAAGGTTCCGTTATCGGAACCAAACTGGACCCCAGCAGGCAAGGTGGCATTTATTACCCAAGATGTAATTTTACCTGCACCGGTAATGGTCGGACCAAGAGGGAAATCGACGCTTACCGTATTATTGGTCAAACTTAATGTGAATGGCGTGTAAGAGATAATCGGTAATTCATCGATAACCGTGATGTTGAGGTAGGCTACAATCGAGCCACCGCTGTTGTTGGCCCAGACCATGTAGGCCGTCGTATTCCATAACTCGGTCGGCGTACCCCAAATCGTACCGTTGCTGGTCTCGAAGGTCAAACCGGCTGGCAGGCTACCATTGATGGCCCACGAGGTGATCTCACCAGCACCCGTCAAAGTCGGTATGAGCGGCAAATCTGTCGAAGCAGTGTTATTGGTCAACACGATGTTGGCTGGTGAATAGGCAATGGTCGGCAGTTGGTCAACGACAGTGATGTTGAGGTAGGCCATAATCGAGCCACCGCTGTTATTCGCCCAAACCATGTAGGACGTTTGTGGCCACAATTCATTCGGTGTTCCCGAAAGCACACCTGTCTGGTTGTTGAAGGTCACGCCGCTTGGCAGAGTACCGTTGATTGCCCAAGATACAACTGCTCCACCAGTATTTGTCTGATAGTTGACTGATCCAGGCTGGTGAGCAATCACCCCGCCGGTACCGGTGAGTGGTATCATACCCTCGAGATAGATTGTGTTGCCAACA
>MDTE01168648.1_pt1 | contig 33039 bp, 19 predicted proteins | sample 811231 | NCBI WGS metagenome assembly MDTE01 (sample SAMN05326651, study PRJNA326480) | marine metagenome | isolation source: seawater | place: Indian Ocean: Red Sea | collected 2010
AACTGCGGCTTGGACGGGGTGAAAATCTCGATGGCGTCGAATCCCACATCTGTCTCGCTGATATCGGCTTTGATATCATAGGCGAAGGTAGAAGGTGATCCGGCCGATACCCGTGGTTTGTTGCCCAGAGGACGAGGGTCTTCGAGTACCGAGATCTCCCCGACCAGTTGTTGTGCCAAAGGCGGAATCGAGTGTTCGACAGCCAGTGAGTTTACCCGTATGCCGTCGAGGATGGATTGGCTTTGCAGGGCGATTTCCAATTGAAAAAAACGACGCGGGCTTGGCAGGTCTATTCGCTGCCCGGATGCGGGAAAGGGCGCCGACCACTCGCTCCAGTTGACCTGGTCGTCCTCGACCGGGCCGCGAACATTTGGTTGCAGTTTATTGTATGCGGACTCGGAAACTTCTTCTACGTCTCCAGTGAATACATTGACGATTTTGTAGAAAACCTCCGGTGTGTCGTCCCTGCCGGTGCGCATGCGGATAAAGACTTCGGCTTCGGCCTCCGGGTCGGCGACGATGCTTTCTTCTTGCTGGCGCAATCTTTCCATCGTCCAGTGCAGGCGGCTGAAGTTGGCTACTTCGCCCAAATCGATGATCTTGGTCAAATAGCGCCCTCCCGGAGGGAAACCGGCTCCATAGACCTCGAATTCGGCTATCTCAAAGGGGTTGGCGGAAGTCACGTTTAATTGGATATAGCGGATAAACTGCAGCGGAAAGCGTATCTCGGCGACTCCTTGAGTGGTGAAATCCACCTGAGTTAGGAGGTTGTAGATGGGCCGATTCTCCGGAGTGAAGCGCGTACCGTCGTTGACCTGCAACTTGTAACTGCGGATGAAATCGTCCGAGAAGGGCCGACCTCTGCTGTCGATCCCTTCGGGGCGTGGAAAGAAAGCGATGCGGTTAACGGGGAAGCGGGTACCCAAATCGAAGAAGAAAATTCTCCCTGTCTGCAGGACTCCGAAATCTTTGAAGCGGTTTTCGCTGGAAGTCAGAGGGTCGCCATCGACGAGTGGGATATTGGTCTGTTTAAAAGGGACGTTGTCCCAGATCCTGGCTGTCGCCAATTCGTCGACGAAGTTAAGGGGGTAGCCCTCGGTCCAGTTCAATTGCCGGACAATATTGTCGCTTGGATTGAAGCCCACCAGTTGGATCGATCCGGGAATGTCGAAGCGAACCGCGGTGGAATTCAGCGTATTTTCGCGCCAGGAGGATCCATCTCCGCCTAATTTCCACTCTCGTACTTCGGCTTGAATGGCGGTGGCCAACCACGCGATTCCGAAGATCGCCAAAGTCAGTGGAAATATCGATTTGAATGCAGGCAAAATTGATTTCCCCCAGCCGTTGGCAATAGCCCGAATGTTGGTCGAATATAGCATATTCACACACTTGGCCAAAATTTTGACCAGGATTGAAACTAGTTAGGTCAACCCCAGAATATCACATTGCCGACCATACCCGTAAAGTGGTCGATAATGAGAAAGATTCCGCCGGGTACGATATGTCCGGCGATCATGCCCATAAAAAAAGGTCGCGTTTTGCGGTAGAGGGCCACACCGCCATAGCGGAGGACCACTACTTTGATTAGCCAGGCCAGAAACATGTCGAACCAGAGATGGTCCATGATCACAGTTGGGCCGACCGGATAGCCGAGAGGATGCAGGGGCCACCACAAATAGTACCAGCGCGCCAGCATCAGCAAAAGCATGAAAAGAGCTCCGATCGCGGTATTGATCCACCCCCAGAGATGTGGTTCGGTGGGGGTGCGGATCAGGGCTGCGGCGTAATCGTAGGAACCGTGTCGCCCTCCGGGGATCTTTAAATTTAGGGCTCCGAAGGAGTGGCTCAGTTCCATGACCACCCACATCGACGAGCCCAGTCCGATGGTTATGGCCAGTAGCATGGTCCAGAAGAGCGGTCGTTTGGAGCCACCGAAACCATCCCCCAATTTGAGGCTGTTGGCGCAAGACGTCATGGCGAAACTGCGCACATTGGTCCAAAAATAGGTTGTCGCCAGGATTACCAGCCCCTGAGCGCCTATGGCTGAGGACCCCACGGCCGAGATTACAATGGCAGCGGGGACGACGGGGACCGAACCGTCGGAGAGACCTCCTTCGGCAATCAGTCTGGTAAACCCTACGAAAAGTGCCGCGGCAGTGAAGAGAAAGACCAGGGCGACCCATACCGGTAGACCGGCGAGCGAAAACCAGATCACGATGATCAGGCTGCTGATTAGCAGGATTAGCACGGCCGTTCGATAAGAGAGGATTTCGCCAGAGTCGTCGATGCTCGAATCTCCGACAAAGGCTTTGCGGAATACCGCTCGCAAGTGCTTGCGAGCGGCGAATAAGCCGAAGAGAAAAAGCACCAGCATCCCCCCCATCGATTGATGGACGAGGATCGGGTTGATGATCGAATGACCTCCCCCCAGCGTTTCTGAACTGGTAATGCCCAGGACTCCGAAGGTGGTCCGTAGAACGTTGGCAAAGAGATTGAAAAACCACAGGCTGAAAGCGATTTCGGTCTTGAGAAAATAGAAAAAGCCCAGAATATTGAAGCGGAATTTGAACTGCAATTCCGAAATGTTGTCGAAGACCGGCAGAATGAAGTGGATCGGGTCGACGTTGGTCGCGATGGGCACGGCTTCTGGAAAATAATTGTGAAGCCCGTGTAAGGTCCCCCATACGGCCGGAGTAGCAAAGCCGATCCACATTACCGGGTTTTTGAAGAAAGGGGCGATGCGTTCGTTGCCAATACCCTCCGCACTCAAAGCCAATGGGACCTGGACCAAAGGGTAGGTCAGTCGTTCGTGCTCGTTCCACTGTCGGCGCAGAATGGTCATGGCGGCGATCATCGCCAGAAATATTGCCCAAACGAATGGAGTCCAACCCAGGAATATCGGCAGCCAGTCGTTCCAGCGGATATGCTGTCCTTGTTCCAGGCCTTCGTAGAAGGAGCCCATCAATTTGGGATCGCGCGGTGCTAGCCACTCGGCAATGTGAGGCTGGATAAGGGTGAGCCAGTCGTTCTCGGGTGTGGCGTAGTAGAAAGGGGTCAGGATCGTGCCGATAAATCGGCCGGCAAAGAGGGTTGGCAGTGGGGAGGCCATGACCATCATGATGTAGATCAGCAGCAGTTCTCCACGGTTCAAGCCGGCCCGGGGATGGACCGATTTGAGCAGTGGGTTGATCAGGCCGGCCAGAATAAAAAGCAGAAATAGAGCGCCTACGGTGCTGGTACCCAGCGTCATGTAGGAGCCGCGGAGATAGAAGACGCCGTACGCATCGCCGGCAGCGACGAAAAAGGTAAAAAGGCAACCGAGGAGCAGTGCCTTGGGTGTAAAAGCGGACCGGTTTTCCTCGTCCTGCTTGGGTCCGGCCGCAGGACCCGAAGAAGGGAGAATCAAAAATCAAACTCCTCCGGTAGCAGCAAAGATCCGGACGAATATCACGGATTGCTTCTGGGTCACCTGGTCAAAGAACTGGCGTTCGAGCAGAAAACCCGAGTTCAGGGTCAATTCGTATCCCTGGTACGAAGACACGTTGGTGAGCAGAGTCGAAAAAACCACGCTGCGGAAATCTTCTATATAACTTGGAGATTCCTCGAGAGGAGGGTCGGATAAGTTGGCGAAGTTGCTAAATTCGATACCGAAGTCGAGCCACATCCTCGGCAGGATCGAATACTGACCCAGGAAGAATAAACTCTCGGTTAATTCGTTGATTTTGAGACTGGTGGGTGTGGTAGGGGTTTCGCGTTGATAAAGGCTCTTCCATTTGGGCCAGAGCGTGATTCTATCGCTTGGTTTTATGGTGTAATCGGCTTTGTTGATCAGGCCAAAAAAAGTGCGGTTGCGTTTGAGTTCGGCTTCTGTTCCTCGTTGCCTAAACGATTCGTATTTGAGTTTGCTTTCGACGTTGAGGTTGCGGATATGCGAATAACGGGCTTGGAGATACAGGGTGTTGACGAAAGTGTTCTGGTTGTCAAGTGGATCCGTAAAATCCGTCAGGCCGATCGGATCTTCCCAGACGATGCGATCTTCGGGCAGATTGTCTTCGACCAATTTAGCGTGTTGGAAAAACGCTAAATCAAGCCCTGGGTAGGATTTTTCTAGGGTAAATAGGTTGTAGAGAGCACGGGCTTCACGGTCGCTGCTGAGTTGGCGTTCCCGCAGTTGGCCGAAGGTCAGCCGGGAACTCTCGGTGATTTTGAGTCCGCCGTAGGTATTGTAGCCCCGGTGGTCGCGCTCATACGGGTAATCGGCCAGGCGGTCGTCCTCAAATCGGTCGATGATGGTGTTGTTATTCATATCCATGCCGAATAGGAACTCGGGGGGATCGACCTGATAGCGGAGGAAGGGGTCGGCGTAGTCGGGCCTGCCGTTTTGGTTCTGGTTGAAATCGGAGATGAAATCGTTGTTCTCATCGAGTCCCGGAAATATTTCGGTGTCGCGACCCAAGGAGCCGCCAAAGCCCTGGCTTTGGCGATAGCGCTGCCAGTCGGTGAAACGATCCTGGTCGTCGTTGTCGTCGACGAATTCGAAGAGGTTTTGGGTTTCGCTGGCGTAGTCGATAACGCCGCCCGGGTCGGCGATAAAAGCCGTAGTGCTATAATCCGGGTCCATGGTGTACACTTCACCATAGGCGAAGAAGGGATATTTCTGGTACGAGGCCGTTACGTACCCGGCTTCGGCGGTCTCCTTAAGGGCATCTAGTTTGCGAAAGTTCTGGTTGGGAAAGCGGCGGAAGCGGCGGTTGACGACGAACTCGGCTCGCAGGTCGAAGTGGGCGAGGTTAATCAGTTCCAGATCCATGCCCAGCACCTCGTGTCCAGTCGGCAGACCATAGGCGAAGCGCACGAAAGTCTGATTGGAGCCGTCGGTGATTTCGTCGCGGGCTTGAGCTACGGGCAAAAAGACCTGTTCTCCCCGGACATTGGTCTGGAGATTGGAGGCAATTTCAATACGGTAGTCGTTGGACACGACCAATTCGAATTCTAGCTCCTTGGCCTCGCGGAAGGTGGCCACTTTTTCGGTGGGGCTGAAATCGTTGCGGATATCGTATATGAGTTCGATGCGGTCTGACCCGCTCACCTCGAGAATGCCTTCGCGTCGCACGCCGCCGCGGATCAGGGGTACAATCTCGGGGTGTAGTTCCCCATCGATAATGACCTGATCAACGAAGAAAGAGGCCCCCTTTTCTACCGACTCGGGGGAGTCGTCTGAGATGCGGATTATGACGCGTTCGACATTACCGGTATTTTGAGGGCCGGTGAGAACGCCCTTAAGCGAGTTGTCACCTATGCTCAACTCGCTGCTGGTATTGGATACGTTCACCCACGTTAAGCCAAGTTTGGCAAAGTCGCCCACCTGCGCGACCCCTCTGGCGCCCAGTAGTCGGGTGGTGTTTTCTAATGAAGAGGCTGCCCCTGCCTCGTTAAGCGCGGTAAATCCGGGTGCGTTGAGACGTGAACCTAAGAGAGTTAGTGCGTATTTATCGGAAAGGAAATCCCACTGTAGCCCGTTGAAGGTCGGTTTGGAGAAGGTCAGGGGGGTGAGTGTAGTGCGGATAGCATCGCCTACAGTGAGCGAGGTATGGTATTGACCGTGGCTGGCCGACGAGATGACCAGGCTATCGAACCACCTACTGAAGCGGGTTCCTTTTAAAAGGGCACTACCCTGGCGCAAAGGGCTGGTTTCGGTCCAGTCGTAGATAACCCAGCCGCGATTGATATAGTCGCCGAAGAGATTGTAGTTGCGGGTGCCTTCGAGCTGGATATTGACGTAGCGCTCGTAATTATCGCGCGCGTAATTGCTGTATTCCCAGCCGCGCCACTGATACTCGTAGTACAGGTTTTGTGGCAAATACCATTTGCGGCGGTTGGGGGCCAGGGCACCGGCTTGGACACGTGCCCCGCGAATTTCTGGTTTTTCAACAGGTCTGAAGCCGGTTGAAAACTGAGCACTAGCCGTGGAGTCCAAGAGTATAGTGCTGCACCCGAAGAGCAGGAGTAACACTCTATTCCAAACCGTTTTCAACCCCATGTATTTATCTCCTGACTGAGGCGAGAATTTTTCGTAGTGGGTCTTCATTATCTGATGCCTGGCGAGAAGAGCGATCACGTACTTTTTACCCCGAGAGTTGGTCTGTGGGACCAAGGTGACTCGGGACAATATATCGATGTTGCCGATATTGACCAAATTTTCGAATCACAAGCTGCACGGCATCTTTTCATCTGTTGATTGTTTCGCTGTACCTATGGAATCGAGATGAAGGATTGTAGATTCCTGTGATCATACGGAAATCGTTTTTTAGTTATAAATAAATTTACACTTTAAATGTTGATGGCCTATTTTATAGCTAACCTACTATTAATAGATGACCTGCTAAGTAAAACTACGTGCGATTCAATCGACTGGCAAAGGTATATTTTAAGATCTGATTTTTAAATTAGCATAGCATCCTTGAATAAACTAACCCATTGTGTTTTATTACGTATGGCATAGCGTATCTTTTAGGAGTACTTTGGGTCTGAATTGCTCGCACAAAGCGAATGCAATTCTAAATTAGTCGATAATTAAGACTGCCCGTGCTTTTGTGCATGGAGTGGATAGGATTTTTTGTTGCGAAAGCGAAAGGAGGTTGTATTTGTCGCTGTGCTTCTTATCCGATGGTTATCTCTCTTAGCCATCAATTTGCAAATGGTTAATATTCATCTATCACAAAGGAGTTTTTTAATGAGGAAGCTTGGGAATCTCGTTATTGCCTTTGGATTTGCGTGCCTGCTGAATGCTTCCGCGTTTGCTCATGTGGGAGTAACCGTGTTCTATCCTCAGGTACCCGATCCTGCAGCGATTACCATCGACGGAAATGATGACGATTGGGGTTGGTACGATCCGGCTCTGGCTCTGAACCAGCCGGATTTCTTCGATCGCGCCAGCGACTTCGTCGAATTGTCGGATTACGATTTTACGATCCTCAATGCCTGGTCGGCAGCGCCCGACAACAAGTGGTATGGTTTTGCCCGTTTTGTCGACGATACGCTGAAGTACGATAACGATCCGAAAGCGTGGTGGAGGGATGACTGCCTGCAGATCACAGTTGACTCCGATCATCTAGGTGGCCCGATCTTGGGAAGTACCCTCGAGGAAGTCGCCAATGGTCAGCGCTGGCACATTCGGATCTTCCCCCCGGCCGGAGATGCGCTCTTGCCGAACCAAACCTGCTTCTTCTTCAGTCAGCTCGAGTTTATCGACTCGATGGAATTGCTCTGGGCGGTGCAGCCGGGGCTCTTCGATGCTGCTTGGACCGTACTGCCGGCGGGTGCCGAGAATCTGACCGTGGGCGTCACTTATACCTATGAGTGGAGCGGCGCTCTGTGGGATATCTGGGGCTTGAGCGAAAGCGAGAGTGTGCGGCATGAGTTCGCCGCAGATGACGTGATTCACTTGGGTTACCGTCCGATTGATGCCGATGCTCCGGGCGGAGGACGCAAACACTCGATGTACATCAATGAAGGCAGCCAGTCTCAGGATGTAGATGCTTCCCAGATGCCCGATTTCTGGGCGTTGGCCAGTGATGCGGCAACCGCAGTCGAAAACGAGACCTGGGGCCACATCAAGAACCGCATGAATCAACGCCTGCAGTAGCTACCCAAGGCTGCGGTTATTGTGGTGCAATAAATAGACAAGGGGGGGGGTCTCTAAGTCCCTCTCCCTTGTTTGTATTTTTTGTGGCGTTGCGGTTGATAGCTCTTGGTATTTTAGCGGAGGCAGATTTCTGGTGAAACGGGCGATTTTGGTCTATGCCGTGCTGAGTGGGATGGCAGGGATTTTCGGCCATGGGTCGGCTCAGGAAACCTGGCGACTCGGAGGGGAAAGTGGTATTTCTTGGAGCGAAGTGACGGATTTTAGCCTGATGGTGGACGATTCGACCCAGGCTGGTGCCCTCCAGCCCTTCCAACTCAAGCCGGATGAGAATCTCTTGCCCCGGTTGGGGCCCTGGCAACGCTGGCGCTTTCCAACCGACCCCCAATACCGTTCTGGTCATCCGCGCTTCTGGACGGATATCAACCACAATAGCATCTACGAGGCCACGGAGATTTTCCGCTTCGTTGATGGAGATCCATCGACTTATGTAGAACGTCGAGCTCGGGACTCCATTTTCTACACGATAGACCTGGGAACTCGGGTGCCGGTAGACCGCTTCGTCTTTTTTCCGCCAGAAGGCATCAGCCCTGAGAGCGATGAGCCCTTTCGGCCCAATTACATCCTAAAATCTTATAGCCTGACGGGGAATAAGGCTGAGACCGGCATTATGGAGGAGGAGTTGGAGCGTTTTTTTGTCTGGCGGGGTGAGGGGATTTGCTGTCCGTTGGAAGTCCCCCTGGCCTACGAAGAAAGAAATGCTAGTGCCATAACCGATATCAACTTTCCGCTTCAACACCTTCGTTTCTTTCGCCTCATAGCAATTCCCGATGGATTTACCTTGTACGGCGACCCGATCGTTACCCGGTCGGCTTTTGCCGAGATGGAGGTCTACGGCCGAGGTTTCGCTCCCAAGGCGACCTGGGAATCGCAGATTGTCGATCTGGGGCGGGAGGTCAACTTCGGTCGGGTATCTTTCGCAGTTAGCAAATGGCGGAAAGAAGGGGATTTGACTATAGCTTCGGATGATGGTCCGGTTCGTGCAGAGGTGGAGATTCGGACCGGCCGCGACGATACGCCAACGGCTTATTTCGGCTTTGATGACTTGGGCGGTCATGTGGAGGTGACCAAGAAACAATGGGATCGGCTGACCCCGCTGGAGGCGCGGGGAGCCACGGTGGCAGTGGGGTTTCGCGGCCCCGTCGCTGAGGACCAGGATAACTGGAGTTTCTGGTCGGAGCCGTTGGTCGAGTCGGGTCAGCATCCGCGCCTACCGTGGGGGCGTTACTTCCAATTGCGGGTACAGTTGGAGACTGACACGTTTTTTGATTTTGCTCGACTGGATTCACTGGAGATTGAGATTGCGCCGCTCCTAGCGGATAGAGTTGTGGGTGAGGTGGTCCTGGAGCAAGAGCACCAGCCGCAGGGTCGGCGGGTGCGCGTACTGGTAGGCGAGAAAACGTCGTTTGTTTACGATATAGGCGTCGAGTTTTCCAGCGTAGACCGCACCGGTTTCGATGCTTTGCGGGTTTTGACGCCGTCGGCAGCGGAGTTTAGCTGGTTGCAGATGGGAGAGCCGTTGAGCGCGGTGGAACCGGAAAGAATTGTTGTGGAGGACCGTGGTTTTGTGGTCTTTTTGCCTCGCCGTTTGAGTCCGGAGGGCGATCGGCGGTTGCGGATCGGGCTAGAGACAGTGCTCTACGGAGAAGCCGGCGAATTCGGCGGCGAGATCTTTAATCGCGGCGAAGAGAGCTTGGTACAGCGAGTCGAAGGTGGAGATGTCAGCGGAGAGTTGGGTTCCGATCAGTTGTTAGTAGTGGCGTCGGCGTCTTCGACGAGCGGAGTACTGGGGGAGGTGGAGGTGGGATGGGGTGTTTTTACGCCTCAAGGGGATGCGGTCAATGACCAGTTGTCGATACAATACACCCTCTACCGAGTGCAGCAGGAGTCCCAGGTAAAAGTCGGTATCTATGCCTTGGATGGGCAGCTAATGTGGCAAGTATTGCCGGAGCCCCGGGCTGCGGGGCGCCATACCATCCAATGGGACGGTCGAGACCGGAATGGAGCGCTGGTCGGTCCGGGAGTCTATTTGGCGCGGGTCGAAGTAAAGACGGATAAGGGTAGCGAAGTTCGGATGCAGACTGTCTCCGTAGTATACTGAACACCTGAATGAGAAAGAGACCTCCTACACTACCAGAGGCCAAAATGCGATGAGAACTTGGATATATGGTTTTTTTTGTGCCGCACTTTTCTTGGCAGGGGGATGTGGCCATAAATTGGGCTATCGCCACTTCGCCGGTCCGATTCTACCTGCTGTTGGTTCGGATCCATCTGAGGAGTTGGTTATCCGCGACGATCGCAGCATTACTTTCGTCAAGGATCGGCTCGAGGTTACTCTTTTGCCGATGACGGTGGATATGCTGAATCGGCAATTGGCCGGCCATTCGCAGAGCCCAGAGGGTTTTCACGAGCCCAACCCCTATCTCGTTTCCACTAATCCCTATACCTACGGTGATTGGAAGCCTGGTTGGGAAGAGGAGTATCCGACGCGCTTCACGGTTTTTTTGCTGAAGGTCAAGAACTATGCCTATCCCAAGGTGTGGCTCGATCCCTATGCAATAGAGATCACCGTCCCCAACGGGCGGCGCTACCAGGCTTTCTCCCGATTGGCGCTTGACGATTATTTTGCCACTTACGCCATCGGCTTTGCTGGCAATACGTTTTTGCCTTTCCGCGAGCGACGGGATGTGCTTTTACGCACGCTCTACCCGGAGGATGAGATGGTCTTTAGCGGTCAAGAGAAAGAGGGTTTTATCGCGTTTGCCCCGCTGGCCAATGATGTCCAATCCTTTGAGGTGCGGATCAAGGGGATGGTGCTGCGTTTCGACTACCGGGACCAGCCAGTTGAAAGCGTCGATATTCGCTATCCCTTTACTCGCGAGGTGTATCTGGCAAAGCATCGACGTGTCGAGGGATCATGAGTATGCGTATCGGGTCAACTTTTGTGGGGATCGCGGCGATACTTTTCGTTTGGAGTGGCTGTGGAACTGAGCCGGATTCCGTAAAGCACCGTCCACAGTCCGATCCGCAGTCTCCAATCGCCCTCCAAAGTGATGTGGTTGCTAGGATCGACTCGCGCTCGATTACCCTGAAGGAATTGAGCCAATTTCGCGGCGATGCCACTGTCAATTATCGCGATCCTGAAGAGCGGTTAGAAGCGTGGCGATTCTACCTGCAGACCATGATCGATATGGAGTTGATGCTCATCGAGGCGCAGGAGAAGCAACTGGACCAGACGATGAGTTTTATTCGTCACTGGGAAGAGGAACGGCGCAAGAAGCTAGTCGATGAATACTCTGTCCGAACGATCATAAAGGAAGTCGACCTCGCCGTAGATGATATGCGGCAGAGTTTTGCAGGGAGCAAATGGAACCGGACGTTGCAGCTGGCGCATATCCGTACCGAGAGCGAGGCCGAAGCGCAGAGGGCTATGCGCGATCTCGAGCAGGGGCAGGTGTTCTCCGAAGTCGCTCGTGAGCGCTCGATTGTGCCGACTACGGCGGATAGAGGGGGTGTCTTAGAACCCTGGTACGGCCGGGCCAACTTGGAAGAAATGGGATTGACTCTGGAGATTGGCGAGCAATTATTCGAGATGCAGATTGGCGAGTTCAGCCAGCCTTTTCTGGTGGGTGATTACTATGAGATTTTCAAGGTGCTTGCAGAGGGTCCGGCTCCTGAGCACTACCGAGCGTCTTTTCTGCGCGAGCAGTACTGGATGGAGTTTCGCGCCCGTTGGGAGACGCTGGTGGGAGGGCTGAAAGAGCGACTGGAAGTGCGAGTGGATGGGGACGCGATCAAATTGCTGGTCGACCGAATGGCCGGGGCTGGTCGCGGGGGTATCCTGCTGAGCCCTGAGGACCAGGAAGTGACCCTCGTTCGATTCAAGGGCGGTCAGGTCACGCTGAGAGATTTTGCCGAGACCTATAACGCCTACTGGTTTATTCGCTCGGTTTCTTTCGACAGTACTGGGATCGCCGGATTCATCCAACAAGATCTGTTACCGCGGGTTCTGGTCTACCAAGCGGCGATGCAGGAAGGGTTGGATCAGGATTCGACCATTGTCACCTGGATGGAGGACAAAAAAGAGTCGCTCTTGCTCGAAGCCTTGCGAGAGAAGGAAGTCGTCGAACGAGTAAAAATCGATAGCGCTCTGGTTCACTCTTACTATGTCGAAAATCCGCAGATCTTCATGCAACTCGAAGAAATCAAGATCAGCGAAGTTCTGGTGGCGACTCTCGGGGAAGCCGATAAGCTTCTGCAGCAGATTCGCGCGGGCGGGGACATGGAGGTATTGGCCGCTCGTCACACCATACGCAGCGATCTCGAGGGTATCCCCTATCACATGCACAATCACGCCTCCGAACGCCGAGTTTTTGGCGATTTATTCGACGCGGTGCTCGAAGCGGAGGTCGGTGAGCTGGTCGGTCCGGTGCAGCTCGATAAGGGCTATTCGGTATTTAAAGTACTGGAACGGGTTCCTCCCCGACCGGCTCCTTTTGCAGAGGCGGCCTCACGGGCCAAGTGGTGGGTGCAGAAGGAGCAGGAGAAGGAGCTTTTCGATGAACTTTTCGTCCGGCTCAGGGACAAATATGCGTCGCGGGTTGTCGTTTTCGAGGAACGGTTGAAGTCGCTATCGCCAAACTAGCCTGCACAATCCCGTTTTTTAATTTTCTGGACCGTTCTTATTAAGACATAAAGATAGAGGTCTAATCGATGGCGATCGAGCGTCCGAAAGTGTTCGTAGCCGGTGAGGCAGAACAGCGGGATACCTATCTGGCGCCTGACGACCAGCAGCGGTTGTCGGAGTTTGCCGATTGGACCTTTCTCCCTTGCGGGTCAGGAGCACTTCTCGGCGATGATGGGCAGGAACTAGACGAGGAGGCCTGGCTGGTTCGGACGAGTGAGGCCGAGGCCCTCGTCATCTATCCAGGGGCGCCGCAGATCAGTGCTGATCTGATGCAACGGAACCCCGGGCTGAAGATCGTCGGCGAATTGAATGGAGATCGCTTCGCAGCGCGGATCGATGTGGAAGCGGCCTGGGAGCGGGGGATATACACGGTGGATACGACGAATGGATCGTCCTATCCGGTTTCCGAGTGGGCATTGGGGTTGGTGCTCGTCTCTTTGCGCAATGCGGGCTATTATATGCGCCGCTTCCTCGCGGGGGACTGCCGTAAAACACGCGACAATCCGAGTTTTTTGCGCGGAGAACTTACCAATAAACGGGTGGGACTGATTGGGTGCGGCCATGCCGGGCGGCGTTTGGTCGAGCTTTTGCGTCCTTTCAAGGTGGATATTTCCGTATACGATCCCTATCTCCGCCGGGAAATGGCGGAGGTGCTGGATTTGAAGCTGACTTCGCTCGAGCGCATTCTCTCTCACTCGGACGCGGTTGTCTGTCTGGCTCCGCTGACCCCGCGGACCCAGGGCATGATCGGTCGCGACGAACTGGACCTCATACCATCCGGGACCGTGCTGGTGAATGTATCTCGGGGACCGATCATTGATTCCGATGCGCTTTTGGCCCGGCTCAAACGCGGCGATATCATTGCCGGCCTCGATGTTTTTGATCCGGATCCGATTCCTTCCGGCCATGAGATCGTCCAGCTGGAAAATGTGTTCCTGACACCGCATATAGCCGGAGTCACTGCGGCCAGTTATCTGCGATTCTTCACCTTGATGGTCGATGAACTCGAGCGATTTTTCCAAGGCTACGAGACCTACTACAACCTGACCCCCCGTTCGTTAGCCGATCGTCGAGGCGATGAGATTACGGCTCGTTAGACGATGGCGCGCGCAATATTGCTGCTGATGGTTTTTCTGGCTGCCGGATGCCAGCGAGGGCCTGGAGATGCGCAGACCGAATCGGCAGAGGCAGGAAAGCCGGTCCTGGTTGAGGTGGCCCTTGAATCCGGAATCGACTTCCGCCATATCAACGGAGCCAGTGGGCGTTATTACTATGTGGAAACTTATGGATCGGGAGCGGCCTTTCTCGATTACGACAACGATGGCGATCAGGATCTCTATGCGGTCAATAGTGCACCGTTGCCGGGTTCGACTATAGACGATATCCCAACCAATGCGCTATACCGCAACCGGGGCGATGGCACCTTCGCCGACCAGACGGCGCAGACGGGGACCGGCGACTCGGGTTACGGTATGGGCGCTTGCGTTGGCGACTACGACAACGATGGGTACACTGATCTCTACGTGACCAACTTTGGTCCGAATCTACTTTATCGCAACCGGGGTGATGGTACTTTTGCCGAGGTGGGTGCCGAATCGGGTACGGATGATCTCCGGTTGAGCACCAGTGCGGCTTTTGCCGATATCGACAACGATGGCGATTTGGATCTCTATGTCGCCAATAATGCCCGAATTGAACTCGAACGAGATGAGGGGTGTAGGCGGGGGGAAATACCAGTCTATTGCGCTCCTACCGAGTATCCGGGAGAGTCGGGCGTACTCTATCGCAACGAAGGAGACGGGATCTTTGCCGATATCACCCGCGCGGTCGGGCTCTATAACGAGCAGGGCCGCCAACTCGGAGTAGTTTTCGGCGACTACGACAGCGATGGGGATGCAGATCTGTATATAGCCAATGATATGAAGGCCAATTTTCTCTATCGCAACGACCGTGCTGAAGGATTCGCCGAAGTGGGGCTCAACGCGGGGGTGGCGCTCAGCGAAAACGCTCGTCCCGAGGCCGGTATGGGTACCGATTTTGGCGATTACGATCGGGATGGGGATCTGGATATAGTGGTCTGCAACTTCCAGTGGGAGGTTGCTCGGCTGCACCGCAACGACGGAGACGGCACCTTTGCGGACTTGAGTTTTGCGTCCGGTTTGGGTGAACCCACGCTGGCAACACTGGGTTTTGGCACGGATTTTCTCGATTATGACAACGATGGCGACCTAGATCTCTATCTGGCCAATGGCCACGTGCATCCCGAGGTGCATACTTTCGACCGGGCTGCTTCCTATTCGCAACCCGATCAGATTTTCTGCAACGATGGGAGCGGCAACTTCGTCGAGGTAAAGGAAGAGCAGGGTTTGCAGAGGATGCCGACCGGAGTGGGTAGGGGTGCGGCTTTTGCCGATATCGACAACGATGGCGATCTGGATGCCTTCGTATCCAACAACAATCAGCGCGGATTTCTGCTGCGCAACGACGGCGGCAATCGCAATCACTGGATCGCAGTCAGAACCCTGGGTCGAGTCAGCAACCGCGACGGGATCGGGGCTATGGTTAAGGTTATGAGCGGAGATCTGGTACAGGTTGAGGAAGTGCGCTCGGGTACGGGCTATCTTTCGCAGAATGATCTGCGGCTTTATTTCGGATTGGGTCAGCAGCAGAAGGTGGATCGGGTTGAGATTCGTTGGCCCAGCGGGATTGTGCAGACGCTCACAGACGTGGAAATCAACCGAATACACCAGGTAGAAGAACCTCTTCCCGCTGGGCAATCGGGCTCCAGCTAATTCCGATCAGGCACAATGGGTACACCTAAATCATGGAATACGATGAGCGTTCGTCGATGGATATCGGCAGGGGCAGCTCTGTGCATTCTGGTAGGATGTGCGCCCGAAACGGAGGAGGAAAGTCTGGGCGAGCGGGAGGTGCGCTATAGGCAGCGAATTGCGGAAGACGAGAACGACGCGAATGCGCATTACGAACTGGGAGAGGTGTATTGCGAGCAGCAGCGCTACGATCAAGCGATGCAGGTTTTTCGCAGGGTGCTGGTACTGGACTCCGCCCATTTCGGTGCTCAGGTGGGGATAGGAAAAATTTCGTTCATAAGAGGGGATCTGGATCGAGCTGCCGAGGCGTATCAGGATGCTGCAATGGTGTGTGAAGACTGTGCGGAGGCAGATCGGGGGTTGGGGGCAGTTTATCTGCGGCAGCAGCGTTATGCCGATGCTCGAGAGGCTTACGCACAGGCATTGGTCAAAGAGTCGGATCACGCTCCCTCGCACTACAACCTCGGCGTGGCTTTCTCACAGCAAAGTGCTTACGAAGAAGCGGCCGCGTCCATGGAGCAGGCTATAGAGATCGATCCCGATTATGTTCTGGCTTATATCTCCGCAGGCGAGATCTACTGTCAAAAGCTAGGACGTTGCGGGGATGCCGCCACCTTGCTGACGCGGGCTGTGGAACGACAACCGGCGGAGATTGGGCTCCGGGTCGGTCTGGGGCAGGCTCAGCTGCGCCTGGGGCGCCACGAGGAGGCCGTTTTGACTTTCCAGGATGCGATATCGGCGGATTCGACGGTGGCAAAGGCATATAACGGACTTGGAGTCGCCCACACCAGATTGGGGCAATACGAGCAGGCTGCAGAGGCGTTGCGTCGGGCCATTCATCTGGATCTGCTCTATCCCGAAGTCCACTACAATTTGGCCCAGGCCTATCAGAAGCAGGGAAAAAATCGCGAGAGCGAGGTGGCGATGAATGCCTTTAATCGCATCGACGCTTACGCAGATGGAATTCTTCGCTGGAAAACAGTACTCGATGGCAATCCGCAAGATGCGATAGCCCGTTTCGAGATGGGTAGGATTTATGCTCGGTTGGGTATACCGAGCGAAGCCGCAGAGGAGTTTCAGCGCTCGCTGATGATCAATCCCGCCTACGCTCCGGCCTGGCAGAATCTGGGCAATGCCTATGCTCGGCTCGAGCGTATCGATGAGGCTATAGTCGCTTTTCGCAAGGCGCTGGCGCAGGATCAAAGCTACGCGTTGGCCTGGTACAATCTCGGCAATGCCCATTTTGTCAAAGGAGAGTTGGTCGAAGCGCGTAAGGCTTTTGTCAGTGCGCTCGAGCATCGGGAGGGCTATGCGGATGCCCACCACGCCCTCGGAGGTGTTGCTTTGCGCGAGGGAGCAGCCGAGGAATCCATCGGCCATTTTCGCGCTGCTTTGACAGCCGACCCGGGGTATGCGCGGTCTCACTATGGCCTGGCCATGGCCTACCGAGATTTAAAGGACTCGCTGGCTGCTGTACGGGAACTCGAACAATTCAAGCGAATCCAGGGTGCTGGTCGCCAGATGCCAGCGGGGCCGTAAGGGCCGGTGTGCTCTATGGTGGGTCTGATTGGATACTGCACTCGTGCCGTGGTTGCGGCGGTCCTTGTTTTTTCCTGTGCTGCTGAGGTGCCTGAATCCTATCAGGACCCTGCTACCGAGCGGATGGCGAAACGCTTGGCGGAGATTGAACAAAATCTGAATCCAGCAACCAACACTTATATCAATGCGGCACGAGTAGAGTATCTGCAAATGCTGGAGCAACCTCCCGATATCGAGGGACGTTTGCGGGCCTCGGCCTATCTGGCACGTGAACGTCTACGTGCCGGACAGAGCACAGCGGCTATCGCAGCGTTTGCAGCGCTGAAACCGCAACTTGCGCAAGTCGGAGTCCACTTGACTCCGGATATCCGTGTTCTGCTGGGGCTGGCGCATCTGCGGTTGGGGGAAGAGGAGAACTGCCTCGCTGGCGACGCGACAGCGTCGTGCCTCTTGCCAATCAGTGCCGATGGTATCCACGCCTTCGAACGGGGATCGCGTTCTGCTCTGGAGGAATTTACCGCGTATTTGAACGAAAACCCGGATGATCTGAGTGTTCGGTGGCTCTTGAACATTGCCTATATGACTCTGGGCAAGTATCCCGCAGAGGTGCCGGAACAATGGCTCGTACCACCCGAGGTCTTTGCCTCCACCTACGATATAAAACGCTTTCGCAATGTCGCGCCCGGCTTGGGCCTAGATCTAGTCTCGATGGCGGGGGGCGGTATCATGGACGATTTTGACGGCGATGGCTATCTGGATATTATGGCCTCTTCTTGGGGCCTGCGAGACCAGATCCGCTACTTCGCCAATCGTGGCGATGGGACTTTTGATGAGCGCACTGCGGTGGCTGGTCTGACTGGCATAGTCGGTGGGTTGCAAATAGTACATGCCGACTACGACAATAATGGGTACATCGATGTGTTGGTATTGCGCGGTGGCTGGTGGGAGGGTGATGGTCTGCACCCCAACTCGCTTCTGCACAACCGGGGAGAGGCGAGTTTCGCCGACGTTACTGAGGAGGTTGGTCTACTCAGTTTCCACCCGACGCAGACGGCGGTGTGGGGTGATTACGACAATGACGGTTGGCTCGATCTCTTTGTTGGCAACGAGTCGTACGGAGGCCGACCCCATCGCTCTCAGCTCTTCCAGAGCAATGGGGTGGCGGCGGACTTACGCTTCAAAGATGTGGCTGGGGCGACGGGTGTTGCGGTTTCCGGCTACATCAAAGGTGCGGCGTGGGGTGATTACGACAACGATGGTCTGCTCGATCTCTACGTTTCGCGATTGACTGGTGCCAACTTTCTCTTTGCTAACGACGGATCGAGCGAATGCTGTGGCGGATGGACTTTCTCTGATCGCAGCAAGGAAGCTGGTGTTACCGAGCCGATGAGCAGTTTTCCAACCTGGTTCTGGGACTACGACAACGACGGCTGGCTAGATATTTTTGTCTCGGGCTACCACTACGACGCCAGCGTTGGCGATGTGGCTGCCGATTATCTAGGCCTTGCGACCGACGCCGAGCGTCCCCGCCTCTACCGCAACCGAGGCGATGGCACTTTCGCCGAACTCAGCACTGTAGCTGGCATTGATAAGGTGCTCTATACGATGGGCAGTGATTTTGGCGATCTCGATAACGATGGCTGGCTCGATTTATACGCGGGCACTGGATCGCCCTCATTGCGATCGGTGATGCCCAACCGCATGTTCCGCAACGCCAGCGGACGCTTGTTCCAGGATGTGACTAGCTCTGGTGGTTTTGGTCATTTGCAAAAAGGGCACGGTGTTGCTTTTGGCGATCTCGACAACGATGGTGATCAGGATATCTACGCGGTTATCGGTGGTGCCTATACGGGCGATGTATTCCAGAATGTGCTTTTCGAAAATCCCGGCCATGGAAATCACTGGATCGCGCTTCGCCTGGAAGGAGTTCGGTCCAATCGCGCTGCATTGGGAGCGCGGATCAGGGTGCGGGTCACAATGGAGGATGGGCCGCGGGACATTTACGCCACGGTTGGTTCTGGTTCTAGCTTCGGGGGTTCCAGTCTGCAGCAGGAAATTGGCTTGGGTCGGGCCACCGCGGTCGAAGCGGTCGAGGTCACCTGGCCAGCCACGGGGGAGACGCAGCGATTTACCCGACTCGAAATGGATCGTTACTACTCTATCCGCGAAGGGGAACCAGACCCGGTTGAACATGAACCTCGGTCTTTTAAATTGGTGGCCGGACCCGGGGTGGGGGCGGCACACGAGCAACACCACTAAGCAGAATGGACACTTTAGCAATCTTTCCTTCATCATCGATAAGATATGCGTTTCCCTAAATTATTAACCGGGTACCTGTTTGCCGCTATTGGTTTCTTTTGCTTCCTGATGGTTGCTTCGCGGCTGATGGGGCCAGATAGTGCCCAATTGCCTCCCGTGCCCAGCCCCTCTCAGGTCGCAGCGATTGAAGCTGTACGCGACGTCAGCCTGGACTACGAAAATCCGCTGGTTCTACATCGGGAAGTGGATTACTCAGAGGGTCCGGCGGCGGCTTGGTACCCTAGCCAGGAGGCGCCGATCCTGACCGATTTGGTCGCGTCGGGCGATTTGCCACCGGTCGCTGAACGGGTGGGACCGGAGCCCGCGGTGATGGAGGGGGTCGAGGGGATCGGCCAATACGGCGGGACCTGGATGCGGATTGCGCGCACGCCCTCTGAAGTGCGCTGGATCGGTTATAGGGGTGCGGGTTCAACCCTGGTGCGTTTCTCGCCGTACGGAGAACCGCTAATGCCGCACGTGGCCAAAAGCTATACGGTGTCGCCGGATCACCGGGAATTCGTCTTCGAACTGCGGCGGGGCATGAAATGGTCCGATGGGCATCCCTTCACTGCCGACGATATCCTCTACTGGTGGGACCGCGAGGCCAACGATCCGGCGGTTTGGGCTAAGCCGCCGGAATTCATGCGGATACGCGGTCAATCAGGCCACGTTGAAAAACTGGATACCTATCGGGTCAAATTCAGCTTCCCGGAACCGAATAGCCTATTTTTGCCCAAGCTGGCCAGGGCGGTGGAAGTGGCCAACTGCCCGGCCCATTACCTGGCCCAGTACCATCCGACGATTGGCGATCCTGGTAAGATCAACCGTCGTATGGAAGCCAGAAAACTGCCGGGTCGGATTGCGGTATATACGGACGTAAAGAATTTTCTCAACCCCGAACATCCCCGCTTGTGGCCCTGGCTCTATCGCACCTACAAATCCTCACCACCCCAGACCGCCGTTCGCAATCCCTACTACTGGGTGGTCGATACGCAAGGCAACCAGTTGCCCTATATAGATCGCCTGCTCTTCAAACTGCGTTCGGCCGATATGATCCACCTGGCGCTGACCAACGGCGAAGCGTCGATGCAGTGGCAGTGGGATCTGGCCAAGTCCTACACCCTGGCCATGGAGCAGCGGGAAGCTGGCGGTTTTGACGTTTATCACTGGTTTGCAGGCGAGAATCTCTTTGTGGTCTATCCGAATATCAATCGGCGCATCGATGCCGACCGGCCGGAGACGGCGCATAAACACGCTCTGCTCAGCGACAAACGCTTTCGCCAAGCGCTTTCCCTGGCGGTCAATCGCCAGGCCATCATCGATGCCGATTACAACGGTCAGAGCATCCCCTCGGCGATATCGCCGGAGCCGGGTACGCCCTATTACGAACCCTCGCTCTACCAGAGTTTCGTTCAGTACGATCCCAGTGCAGCAAATCGACTCCTGGATGAAATTGGGTTAACGGGCAGAGACCGCGAGGGATTTCGCACCTTCGAGGACGGCTCGCGAATGGTGTTCTACCTCAGTCTTTCGAGTGATGACACGGGAATCGGGCCCTCGCAGTTCATCGTCGACGATTGGGCCCAGGTCGGTGTCCGCGTGCTGATCCGCAATGAGAGTCGCGCCCTCTGGTCGACGCGGGCTCAGGCGCTGGAACACGACTTCAACGCCTGGTCGGGAAACGGCAACTTCCCCTCTCTGGCACCGGAGGCCTACGTCCCGATCGAAAATTGCGGTTTTGCTCGCGGTTTCGCCCGGTGGTACGCTCGCGGCGGGCTCTATGGGCCGATTCCGCCGGAACTGGCCGGAGGTTGCGTCGAACCGCCTATCGACCATCCATTGCGCCGGGCCCAGGAACTGTACGACCGCTATCGCGCGGCAGCGGATGCTCAACAACAAGTGGCGATTTTCCGGGATATTCTGAAAATCGCCGCAGAAAACGTCTGGACGATCAATGTCGCATCGCCGCAGCCCACACTGATCGTGGTCAAGGATGATTTTCGCAATGTGCCGCGCAAGGCGATACACACCGGATTGCTTATGGCTCCGGCCAATACCGGTATCGAAACGTATTATCACGAGCAGCCGTACGATTCGCCCGGGGCTATCGCGCAGATCAAGGCGGCGATTCTCAAACCGACGCTGCCGCCCGACGTGCCGGCCACCGAGGGGAGTCAAACCGACTCGGGTCTCAAAGTGGAGAGCGTGATTCGCTCGATGCTGATCGGTATCATCATTCTGCTGGTAGTGCTGATGGCCGTCCGGCACCCTTATATCGGTCGTCGGTTGTTGATTATGTTTCCGACTTTGCTGATCATCTCGCTGGTTACCTTCTTCATCATCCAATTGCCACCGGGTGACTTTCTCACCGTGCGGATCATGGAATTGCAATTGGAGGGCAACGAGCAGGCCCTGGAAGAAATTGCAGAGCTGGAGAAGCTGTTCTCGCTGCAGGATCCACTGACCCACCAGTATGCTCGCTGGCTGGGACTGATGTGGTTTTTCAGTTTTGACGAAAAGGACCAGGGTCTCCTGCAGGGTCATATGGGCCGATCGATGGAGGACCGCCGTGCGGTAAACGACATTGTCGGCGACCGCATCCTGCTGACCTTTCTGATTTCGTTGGGCACCATCCTCTTTACCTGGGCGTTGGCGATACCCATCGGTATTTATTCGGCGGTGCGACAATACTCCATCAGCGACTATATCCTGACCTTTATCGGTTTTATAGGCATGTGCGTGCCGGGTTTTCTGCTCGCTCTGCTGCTGATCTTTGCCAGCGGCGAGTGGTTCGGTATCCGCGTTACGGGTCTTTTTTCCAGTCAGTACGGTGCGCAGCCGGAATGGACCTGGGGCAAAGTTGTGGATCTTCTGGAGCACATCTGGGTGCCGGTAGTGGTCCTTGGTGTGGGGGGGACCGCCAGCATGATCCGCATCATGCGTGCCAATTTATTGGACGAGCTAAAGAAACCCTATGTAGTCACGGCGCGCGCTAAGGGTGTGCGGCCGATGAAGCTGCTCTTCAAGTACCCGGTGCGCATGGCGCTCAATCCTTTCATATCCGGGATCGGCGGTCTCTTTCCGCAACTGGTGTCGGGTGGTGCCATTGTCGGTATCGTCATGAGTCTGCCAACGGTTGGGCCGCTGATGCTCTCGTCGCTGATGAGCGAAGATATGTTTCTGGCCGGCTCTATGTTGATGGTACTGAGTATACTCGGAGTGTTGGGCACTCTGGTCAGCGACCTGCTGCTTTTGTGGCTCGATCCACGGATTCGCTTTGGGGGAGGTGAACGGTGAGCATATTCAGCCAACGGAAAACAGATGGACAAAATGCCGAGCAGGTATTAGGTAGTCTTTCGCAGAAAGAACTCATCTGGAAGGGGTTTGCACGGCATCGACTGGCGATGGCGAGCTTCTATCTGCTCGGGGTGATGTATACCCTGGCGCTGGGTTGCGAATTTTTTGCTCCTTATTCGCCGGGGTGGAAGAATCTGAATTTTTCCTACTGCCCGCCCCAGTCGTTGCGCTTCGATTTTGAACACGGGTTGCACGTACGCGGTATGAGGCAGTCGATAGACCCGATCACCTTGAAGAAAAACTACGTTGAAGATCCGGCCGATATCATCCCGATTTCGTTTCTGGCCAGGGGCGAATCTTACGAGCTGATGGGGTTCATTGCAGGTGATCGCCGCTTTCTCGGCGTGGACAGCACAGATGCCACAGACAGAGTGGGTGCGCCGCCTTTCTTTGTCCTTGGCGCCGACCGCTATGGACGGGATATTCTCAGCCGAATGATCTACGGAACCCGCATATCCCTTTCGGTGGGGGTAGTGGCCATTGCCGTTACCTTTGTTCTCGGCATCGTCATCGGCGGCATTTCCGGGTATGTGGGGGGGCGCAGCGATAACCTGATCCAGCGCTTGATCGAGATCATCAATGCTTTTCCCCAGTTGCCGCTCTGGTTGGCACTGGGTGCTTCGATGCCGCCCGAATGGTCACCGCTGCGGACTTATTTCGCGATTACCATCGTTTTGAGCCTGATGAGTTGGACCGGTTTGGCCCGCGTGGTCCGCGGCAAGCTACTCTCGCTGCGCGAAGAGGATTTCGCTGTGGCCGCCCGGCTTTTGGGGGCCAACCACGGCCGAGTTATTTTTCGTCACCTCTTACCCGGTTTCACCAGCCATATCATCGTCGTACTGACCTTGACGGTACCGGCGATGATACTGGGCGAGACTTCGCTGAGTTTTCTCGGGCTGGGCTTGCGTCCTCCGGTAGTGAGCTGGGGTGTGATGCTTCAGGACTGCATGAAGATGGAAGTGGTGGCCAATTATCCCTGGCTCTTGTTTCCGCTCTCTTTCATCATTATCACGGTACTCTCTTTCAATTTCATCGGCGATGGAATGCGCGATGCCGCCGATCCCTATGTATCCAGGTAAAAGGCTATTATGGGAGCAGTAGAAGACAACGTTCTGGAGATCGAGGACCTGCACGTCTATTTCTATACTGAAGAAGGGGAGGTGCGGGCAGTGGACGGAGTCAGTTTTTCGATTCCGCGCGGTTCAATCGTGGGCCTGGTCGGAGAGAGCGGCTGTGGCAAATCCGTCACCAGCTATTCGGTGCTGCGGCTGATTCAGCAACCGGGCGAGATCAAGAGCGGGTCGATCCGATTCAACCCACAGGAGGGTGGTTCGATCGAGATCCTGGATCTGGAGAAAGATTCCGATGCGCTCTATAATTTGCGGGGTGGAGCCATCAGCATGATTTTTCAGGAACCAATGACCGCGTTGAGTCCGGTGCACACCATTGGGGACCAGATCGGCGAGGCGATTATGTTGCACGGGGACAAGAGCCCAGAAGAGGCTGAGGAGATCGCTGCTGAAATGCTGGACAAGGTCGGTATTCCCAACCCCCGGGGGCGCCTGGGACAATATCCCTTTGAGATGAGCGGGGGTATGCGCCAGCGCGTGGTTATTGCGATGGCCCTGGCCTGTGCGCCGGAGGTGCTGATTGCCGATGAGCCGACCACTGCACTGGATGTGACTATTCAGGCTCAGATTATAAGATTGATAAAAAGCTTGCAGCGGGATCTGGGCACCTCGACCTTGTTGATCACGCACGATCTGGGAGTGGTGGCTCAATTGGTGGATCATATTGTGGTGATGTATCTAGGTCGTCTTGTCGAAGAGGGTGATGTGCGCACGGTGATGAAAGATCCGCGCCACCCCTATACTATGGGGTTGCTCGAATCGCTACCCAGTTTGGCTTTGGGCAAAGAGCGGCTTTCATCTATCGAGGGCAGCGTACCGTCGCTGACCGAGCAGCCTCCAGGTTGTCCTTTCCATCCCCGTTGTCCCTATGCTGAGCCCGGTCTTTGCGACCGGGGCGATCCGCCGGAGTTGCGCTCGATCGATAAGGGTCGGTTGGCGGCTTGTCTGCGGCTCGAAGAAATTCACGGAGGGCATGCCGAATGAACGCCGCGATGCCTCTCCTGCAAGTGAAGAAACTGCAAAAATATTTTCCCGTTTTCAGCCAGGGTTTTCTCAGACGTCAGATTGGTTTGATCAAGGCGGTCGATGATATAAGCTTCGAGTTGATGCCGGGCGAGACGCTGGGGCTGGTCGGCGAAAGCGGTTGTGGTAAGACGACGACCGGTCGAGCGATCCTGCGTGCGCTCGATCCGACTGCGGGCGAGGTATTTTTTCGCGCTGGGGACCAGGTTGTCGATCTTGCGCAGCTATCCGCGAGGCAGCTCAAGCCTTTGCGAACTCAAATGCAGATGATTTTTCAGGATCCTTTCGCCAGTCTCAACCCGCGTATGACCGTTAGTGACATCGTCGGTGAGCCCTTGGGCATCCACCAGCTGGCAAGCGGTTCCGAACGGGAGGATCGGGTGGCGGAAATGTTGAGGAAAGTGGGGTTGATGCCCGAGCACCGCACCCGCTACCCGCATGCTTTCAGCGGGGGGCAGCGTCAGCGCATCGGTATCGCCCGTGCTCTGATCATGCAGCCTTCGCTAGTGGTGTGCGACGAGGCTGTATCGGCGCTGGACGTTTCGGTGCAGGCGCAGGTCATCAATTTATTGCAGGATTTGCAGCAGGAGCTCGGACTGACCTATCTCTTCATTGCGCATGATCTGAGCGTGGTCCGACATATCTTCGATCGAGTCGCGGTCATGTATGTCGGAAAAATCGTCGAATTGGACGATACCGAGAGCCTCTTCGACGACCCCAAACATCCCTATACTCGGGCTTTGCTGGCGGCGGTGCCCAACCCCGATCCCGATATGGTGATGGACGTAACGCTCAGTGGAGAAGTTGCCGATCCGGGCAATCCGCCGCCTGGTTGCAGCTTCCATCCTCGCTGTGGGGAATGTCTCGATCCCTGTAGAGAGGAAGTGCCTGAGGAAACGCATTTGTCGGATCGGCACCAAGTCTGGTGCCATCTTTATCGGGATAGCTCCTGAGCCTGCTCAGCCCTTTTTCGCGAATGTGGATACGATTATACTTTACCTGAAAATATGGACGTCTAAGGAGGAAGGTCGTGGATAAGATTCCACTTTGTTTGGTTGGTTGCGGTGGTATGGGACATCGCCATATCCTCGCTTATAAGGAGTTGGAGGAAAGCGGTATAGGCAATATCGATTTGGTCGCCGTCTGCGACCTCAATCCCGATAATGCGGATCTGGGCAAGCGGGAGGTCGAGCGCCTTTTCGGGCGTACACCGCTGGTTTTCACTGATCTTGACGCGGTGGTAGCGCACCCCGACATCGCAGCGGTGGATGTGGTTACCGATCCATCGGTTCATCACCAAGTGGCTGTGCCGGTTCTCGAAGCGGGCAAGCACGTGCTCTGCGAAAAGCCCTTGGGGATCACCATCCGCGCCTGTCAGGCGATGATCGAAGCGGCCGATCGCAATGGGATGGTGTTGGCGACGGCGGAGAACCTGCGGCGTGATCCGCCCAACAGACTGGCGCGCTCGATCATCGACCACGGGCTCTTGGACGATCCTTATCTGATGATCCACAACTCAATGGGCGGAAATGGCGACAAGATCTATATTACTCCGTGGCGCCATATGAAGGACAAGGGCGCGCTGGGGTTGGATATGGCGGTGCATTACACCGATATAGTGCAGTACTATATGGGCGATTTCGACGAGTTCTATGGTACGGGCAAGATCGTTGAGCCGGTGCGCTATAGGCCGGATCGGGAGAACACTAAATTGGAGTCTTATATCGAACGCTTCAAGACTTTTCCGGAATCGATCAGGCCCACGGGTGAGGACGCGGTTTTCGGCATGTACAAGATGAAGTCCGGGGCGATGGTGCAGTTTTCGTTTGCTCGGGCGGGCCGCGGTGGTGGGAACTGGGATCGCAGTGTGCACGGGCGCAAGGGGAGTCTCTTCGCTCCGGGTGACCGCAACGGCAGAGCGGTGGTCCTGAAGCTGGAAGGTAGGGAAGTGCAGGGAGAGGAGATCTTGTCGCTGCTGCCCGATTTCGAGATGAGCGAGATCACCGTCCGCGTTTTTGGAGAGAAGATGGTTACCTACGATCCGGCGGAGTTCCCTCCGGATCCTAAACACATGGCGATCGAGATGCACGACTTCGGCGAGGCGGTACTGAAGGGGACTACCCCCGAAGTGGATGGCTACCTGGGTATGACCGCGGTCGCGGCGATTTACGGGGTCTACGAATCGGGACTCGCCGGTCGGGCGGTCAGCATGGACGAGATGCTCTCCGGCCAGGTGCGGGCTTATCAGCAGGAGATCGACGCGGCGCTGGGGCTGGACTGAGCGAGGGGTTGCAAATATTTGGGAGACAAATTTATGAGTGCGCAACGATCATTTCGTCTGGGCTATTCGATTATCACCTGGGGCGGTACCCCAGACCTGGATCAGGCTCTCGGGGCCATTGCTGGGGCGGGTTGGGAAGGGGCTGAATTCACCAGTGTTTCTCTCGAGTGGCTGGGTACGCCCAAATATCTGCGCTCTGTTTTCGATCGTTATGAACTGCCCCTGGCCTGTATTTTTGGTGGGCTCAGAGCGAAGCACGATCCGGTGCACGTCGAAAAACAGCGGCGCCGGATAGAATTCGCGGGGGAGATGGGCTGTGAGGTGTTTTGTCTGCTCGGGGCGCCGCGGGTGCATCAGCGCTTGCCCAGCGACGACGAATTCAAACGGTTGGCCGAAGAGGCGGAAACGTTTATAGACCACGCCGAGCCCTACGGCCTCAAGGTCGCCTATCACGCCCACCCGCGCTGCACGGTGGAAAGCGAAGAGGAACAGGACAAACTGCTCTCCTATACCGATCGTCTGCAAGTCTGCGTCGACGTGTCGGTCGCAGCGCTGATGGGCGAGGATCCGAATGCCCAATTGCGCAAATACCGCGACCGCCTTGCCTATGTGCATATGAAGGATTGGGCGCGGGGCAAGTTCTGCGAGATGGGGCAAGGCACAGTGGGTCTGGATTTCGCTGCGATTCGCGAGACCCTCAACGAGATCGATTACCAGGGATGGGTGATGGGAGAATTATCGACCTATGCCGATACCGAGGCAGTCGAATCGTGTTATGCCAATCGCAAATACCTGGCATCGCTAGGATATTGAAGGTCTGAATAAATTATGCGGAGCGTTTTGCACCGTTTAGTCAGCGGCGCTATAGTGGTTGCACTACTGTGGCTGGCCGCTTGTGGTCAATCCCCGTCGGCAGTCGAAACTCCGACGGGGAGCTATGGCCGCATAGCGAGTTTCGCCGGAACGGGGCATGCGGGCCTAGGTGCTGAGGGGGTCGCTCCGCTGCAAAGCCCACTCTATCTGCCTCAGGATCTGACCATTGGTCCCGATGGGCGGGTGTATATACTCGATTGGAATAACCACCGGGTTCGGTTGATCGACGACGGTCTGATCCACACCTTGATCGGCTCCGGCGGGTTAGGTGATGCCCTCGCCGGTCCGGCGCTGGAGATCGGGCTCAATCATCCGACGCATATCTCCTTCGATCCGCTGGGACGGCTGATTCTCTCGGCCTGGCACAACTCCAAGATCCTGCGCTACGATTTTAACACTGGTCTGATCGAACCGATCTGCGGTACGGGCCGACGCGAATACAACGGCGATGAGATACCCGCTACCGAAGCCTGGCTCAATCTGCCGAGTTCAACGGCATTCGACTCGTTTGGCCGGATGTACATTTCCGATCAGGAAAGTCAGCGCATCCGCAGAGTAGATCTGGATGGGATCATCTATACGGTGGTCGGGACCGGCGAGTCGGGTTTTGCCGGCGATGGCGGTCCGGCCAGCGAAGCCATGATCAAGGGATTAGAGGGGCAGGCAGCGCCACCGACGAGTCGGATCGCTCTGGATCCGCAGGGCAATCTCTATCTGGCCGACACGTTCAACAACCGGATTCGGATGGTGGACTCGCAGGGGATTATCACTACGGTCGCTGGCAATGGTTCCGACTTTCGCTTCGGCGGTATAAGCGATTTTGGCGAGAGCGGTCCGGCGCAATCGGCGGCGCTGCAGTGGCCCTGCGATATAGCCTTTGACGAGCGGGGTCGTCTATTTATCGCCGATACCTTCAATCACTGCGTTCGGATGGTGGATTTACAGGGCATGATTTCCACCGTCGCTGGTCGCTGCGGCGACCCCGGTTTTGCCGGCGATGGCGGCGATCCTCTCGCTGCCCGGCTCAATCGCCCCTATGGGATCGATCTCGATGCCGGGAACAATCTCTATATCGCCGATACCAAAAACCACCGGATTCGAGTGGTTTACTATTAATGCTCAAGATTCGCTCCTGCGATCGATCCATTTGTAGGCGGCTTTGGCATTGCGCCAGAAATAGTTCTCCAAAGCCTCCTGGCCCCGGGCGGAAAAATACTCCATTGCCAGGCGTTGAATCTGAGCGTACTCGCGGCCACTGCGGTCGGATACCGGCCAATCGCTGCCGTAGATCAGCCGATCTTTCCCGAATAGATCCCAGAGCGCGTCGAGTACCGGGGTGTAAAACTCCAGTTCCGTCGGCGCTGGCTTGATCGTGCTGCGCAGGTCCATCATTCCTGAGACTTTGCAGTAGACCTGCGGATGGGCGGCAGCCTGACGCATGAGTTCCACTTGGGCTGGATCGGGGGGATTGCCGTCGATGGGGATGCCGCCGCAGTGGTTGACGACGATCCGCAGGTCGGGATAGCGTTCTGCCAGGGCGGGTACGCCCGGGTGCAGGCCGGTGTCCAGTTGCAGGTCATTTGCTAACAGCATTTCCGCCGCCGCCCTGCCGTGGCTTTCCGCGGCATCGATTCGGGCGCGGATCCCGCGGAACACCGGGTTGGCGGCAAAGCGCTCGAGATCGGTGGCGAAGCCGGGGGACTCGGGTTTGAGATGGCCGACCAGACCTACAATAAAGGGGTCGTCAGCGGCCATCTCGAGTACCCACTGGTTGTCTTCGACCCAGGGGCTGCATTCGACCATGATCGTGCCCTGAACCCCCTCGGGTACGGCCAGGGCCTTGTAATCTTCGGGCAGTGCCCGGCGGTAGAGAATTTCGTCGTCTTGCTCAGGCCAGGGGACGCCTTGTGGCCTGAACGGGTCGTAAAAATGGGTATGAGTATCGATGATCATCACCATGGTATTATCCTCGCTAGCGGCTGGGTGTGGTATTGAGTGTTCAATTTGCCGGTGCGATCTGTACTTCGCCTTCACTCATTTCCTCTGAGTTCAGTCGCTCGAAAACTCCCTTTATTCCTTCAAGCATCCGCATCGCGATCGGCACGCCGAGCAGGATGATGAAGGTTGCAAATAAGATTCCGAATCCCAGGCTGACGGCCATCGGGATCAGGAATTGTGCCTGGACGCTTTTTTCGAGGATCATCGGCAAGAGCCCGAAGAACGTCGTCAGCGAAGTCAGCAGGATCGGGCGAAAACGAGCGGCTCCGGCTTCGAGCAGAGCTTCTAGTCGCGGTTGGCCCTCGTCCAGCAGCTGGTTGTAGAAGCTCAGCAGCACCAGCGAGTCATTGACCACCACCCCCGAGAGTGCGACGATCCCGAAAAGGCTCAATAAGGCTAGATCCAATCCCATGATCATATGGCCCCAGACCGCGCCGATGACCCCGAAGGGGATCGCGCTCATGACCACCAGTGGTTGGGTATAGGACTTGAACGGTACTGCGAGGAGTACGTAAATCGCGAAGAGGGCGATAATGAAGTTGAAATAGAGGCTTTGCAGCGAGTCGCTGCGCTCGGCTTGCTCGCCGCCGAAGCGGTAGCGCAGTCCGGGGTAGTCCTGGATCAACGAGGGTAGAATATAGGTCTCGATTTCGCGGTTGATCTCGTCGGCATTGGCGATCTTATCGTCGATCGAGGCGCTGACGGTGACCACGCGCTGACCGTCGGTGCGCTGTATCGCGGCATAGCCGTGGCCGATCTCGACGGTGGCGACTTCGGAGAAGGGCACCTCTGTGCCGGTGGGCGTACGCACCCGCATCGAGCGGACATCGCCGAGGTTGCGTCGTTCGTTCTTCGGATAGCGGACCATTACCCGCACGTCGTCGGAGCCGCGCTGGAAGCGTAGCGCCTGGTCGCCGTAGAAACCCTGGCGCATCTGGCGGGCCAGATCGGAGAGGGTGATGCCGAGGGTCCGGGCCTGCGGCTTGAGTTGAAGCTTCATCTCAAGCTTGCCCTCTTGAAAACTGTCCTGAATATCGCCGGTGCCGGCGAAGGCGGTGATCTTGGCCTTGAGTTGGTCGACTGCCGAGAGCAACTGGTCGAAATCGGCGGAAGCCAACTCGACCGAGATTGGAGCACCGGCGGAAAAGAGCGATGAGGAGAACGCGATCGATTCTGGCCCGGGCACTTCGCCGACCGCTTGGCGCAGCCGAGACTCGATCTCGGTGCTGCCCATGGAGCGCTCTTCGGAAGGTTTGAGCTCGATCGTGATTTCTGCTAGGTGACCCTGACCGCTGGCGCCCGGCACGGCGGAAAAGGAGGTGCGTCGCCCCTGCGGTTGATCGCCGATAGAGGTAAAGACATTGCGGTAAATCGAATCTTCGCCGCCGGTCTCGGTGTCTATTTGCTCGCGCACGATGAGGGCTTTCTCCTCGATGTATTGCACGATGCGGGAAGTTTGTGCGACGGTGGTTCCCTGGGGCATGGTGATCGAGATCGTAACCCAGTCGGATTCGATCTTGGGCATGAAGACGAACTTGATATGGCCGCCGGCGACCAATCCGACGGTGAAGAGCATCAGCGCCAGGGCTATGGCGGTGCTGGAAAGGAGATTGTTCAGCGCTAAGCGCAGCGTGGGCTGGTAGACGTTTTTGATAAAGTATTTTAGCCCACGATCGAAGGAGGCGGAGATCCGGCTGTGAAAAGCAAGTGGGTGGCGGAAGACCCAATTGAAGGTGCGATGGATGATCCCGTGTCCGGTAGAGGAGAGATGGGCTGGTAGGATCAGCAGACTTTCGATCAGCGAGAGAATCAGCACCGAGATGACGATGACCGGGATGACCGACATGAACTTGCCCATCATGCCCTCGACGAAGAAAAGCGGCGTGAAGGCCGCTACCGAGGTCATGATCGAGAAGACCACCGGCGTGCCGACCTCTAGCGCGCCGTCGATTGCCGCGCGTAGGTAGTCTTTGCCTTTTTCGCGGTGGGCGAATATGTTTTCGCCGACGATGATCGCGTCGTCGACCACGATGCCCAGGGCTACGATGAAGGCGAAGAGCGAGAGCATGTTGATCGAGGCGTCGAATGGCTCCATCAGCACGAAGGCGCCGAAGAAGGAGATCGGGATGCCCATCATTACCCAGAAAGCCAGTCGCAGGTCGAGAAAGAGACTCAGGCAGATGAAGACCAGGACCAGTCCGAGGCGGGCGTTGCGAATGAGCAGGTCCATGCGGCTGCGCAGAATCCGCGCGTCATCGCGGGCGAAGTCGATCTGGATGCCGGCGGGGAGCATCTCCTTTTTATCCTCGACGTACTGGTGGACATAGGCCGAGATATCGAGCGCGTTCTGATCTCCGGTGCGGTAGGCGCTGACCACCGCCGCTGGCTGGCCGTTGAAGCGCGAGATGAGGTCGGTATCTTCGAACCCATCGCTGACTGTGGCGATCTCGCCGAGCGTGAGTGCAGTTCCATCGGCGCGGGTCAGGACCACGACGTTCTCGTACTCGCGGCCGATGCGCATCAGCCCTTGGGTTCTGAGCAGGATCTCTCCGTCTTCGCTCTCGACGCTACCGGCGGGTAGATCGATACTGGTGCGGCGGATGGCGTTGGCGATCTGGGCGAAGGTCAGACCGTAGCGGCGCAGTGTTTCCTCGGAGACTTCGATAGAAATTTCGTCGGCGCGGACGCCTGTGATCTCGACTTGCGAAATGACGCCGCTAGTGCGCAGATCGTCGCGTACCTGCTCGGCGGCGACCTTGAGCGCCTTCTCGTTGACATCGCCGTAGAGTACTACGTCGATGACTTGGTTGCGGCGGGTCAGCTCCTTGATAATGGGTTGCTCTATCTCGGCTGGAAAGGTGTCGATGCGGTCGATTTCGTTCTTGATCTCGTCGAGGAGCGTGGACATATCGATGTCCCGTTCGAGTTCAACGCTGACCACGCCGATACCTTCTGCGGCAGTCGAGCGGACCCGGCGCACGCCCTCGAGGCCACGCACCCGCTCTTCAATGCGTTTGCAGACGGCTTCCTCGACCTCGCTCGGGGTCGCACCGAGATAGGGCATCTGGATTTGCACCTGGTCCAGTGACATCTCGGGGAGGGTTTCTTTCTTGGTCTGCAGCATCGAAAACAGACCGCTCAAGAGGATGAAACCCATCAGCAGATTGGCGGCGACATGGTTTTTCGCCATCCAAGATACGGGCGCTTTCACGAGGCGGACCTCCTAGTTGGTGTTGGCCAGGCGCACCTGCATGCCGTCGGTGGCGCCGCTGAGTTGTGAGACGATAATCCGGTCTTCCTCTGCCATATCGACATAGGCG
>MDTE01025635.1_pt1 | contig 33023 bp, 38 predicted proteins | sample 811231 | NCBI WGS metagenome assembly MDTE01 (sample SAMN05326651, study PRJNA326480) | marine metagenome | isolation source: seawater | place: Indian Ocean: Red Sea | collected 2010
CAGCAGGCATAGGACTTGCCAGATCCAACAGGCCCCATAAGACCACGCACAAAGCTATTGTCCTGCAGGAACTTGCCTACAACAGGGCTGCCACTAAAATCGAATTTTGTGTGTGCTGACATGCTCAACCTTTCCACTAATGAAACCTAGAGTTAGCCTTAACCAACAATCACCACATACTTGCTTAATCGATGCCCTAATATCTTTTAATGGATGTGGTGTAGTGGCATCATTAAATTTGCACTGCGTGCATAAAAATTTTTTATTCATCTTTATCATCCCCCGGCATGACCATCTGAATATCCAAGACAGCAGGCTTATCTTCTGTTTTGGCAGGGTCAAGCAGACCAGCAGACTTTGCTAGTAACTGCCCAACCCTTATCTTGTCTATGAGCTCAACTTCAAGCTGATCCCCTGCAGCTGTGGGTGTAACCTTAATCTTCCTAATAGCAGCAAGCGCATGGTCTGGGATGTCCTTTGCATCCTTTACCACTACCTGCCCATCCTTCCAATCAAGGACATCTGTTATGTTGGCAGCAAACAAACCAAGCAATGCCTGGGCAATGTTATCCCTATTGTCATAGATCATTTCACTGCCACGCAGCCTTTTCTGGATGTCACCAACACCACCAAACTTGCCCACAGGGGGTACAGCTCTTTTAGTCATATCAAAGCCTGTTGCCTTTCATCATGCACTAGTGGCTTCCAAAGCAAATCAACAAGGCTATAGCTGCCCTTGAACTTACTTTGGTAAACCTTTGCACCTTTCTTTGTGTTGTTTCGCAGCACAACCAGACAATCTTCTGGGGTAAACACCATGGCATCCCCATCATGGACTATCTTCAAGCCACCCTTTTCTACAGCTTTGTGCAAGTCTGTATCCCTTACAGATACATATTTGCCCTGCCATAGCTTCTTTACCTTCCTAATAACCATGACAGCCCCCTAAAATCCGCTTGGCAAGCTGTCACCACCACCAGAATTGTTGTTTTCATCCTGTTCAAATAGGTTCAACCAGATCTCACCCTTCTGATCTGGGATGGGTAATGAATCTAATTTGATGCGAATCTTCCCATCCTTTTCAAAAGCACGCCCATGTTTAATCCAGATAGGCTTTTCCCTACCCTCGATTTCCTTGGCTTGCGTAACATTGTATTGCTTATTCATAGCAATCCTTCCTTTCTACAAAAAACCCCCAAATTTTTTTGTGAAACCCCCATATAACGCTATGACCCCCGGGGGGGCTAAGGTCACTTTTTCTGCGCACATGGACGCCAGGTGGCGTAGATCCCACAAAACCTTTAGATAATCGATGGTGCGTAAACTTTTCATATGACCCTTTGCAAACTTTACACATCATCTTGGCAGCTTCATCTTTGCTGTTGTCATCTTGATTATAGATTCCACAGACATTGGCTTGCCTTTGTTGTCATGCATCTTCACAAAGTACAGCAATGATTGTGGTGCTGGTTTGTTCTTGTCCTTCATCTTATCCAATAGCTTGTTAGCTACATCTTCAAAGGCTTCTATATCCATACAAGCCAAGACATCCTTGGCTAGATCCATCTGCCTAAAGTCATATGACCATGGTCTGCCATACTTGCTTTGCACTATCTGGCTGTACAAATTGCACAACTTCCTACAATCAATTTCACTTATATTATCTTTACTAGTTAATCTATGGTAGTTATTCACTAGGTGGGGTTTGTTTTGTTGTACAACCTCCACCTTGTTATTATTACCATTACAATCCCCACTTTGTACAAGCCCTGCCTTGTTATCAATGAAGTTATCCACAGGCTTTTCAGATGTTTGTTCTATGAAGGCAAGGGTATCTTTGGCTGTATCCTTTTCAATGAATGGGTCTTTGTGGGTTGCCTTTTCTATCACATCTTCCATACCCCTTCTTGGGTCATAGATAACACGCCAGATAGCACCCTTCTTACCATATGCCCTTCGCACATCTTGGTTGCGTACCTTTTCTAGATAACCCCACTTGATTAGCTTGGTCATGTGATGTGACACAGCTTGCTGGCTGCATTGGCATATGTCTGCAAGTGTCCTTTGATTCACAAAGAATGTGCCTGTGTAGCTTGATGCATGTGAAGCACAAATGCCTAGCACTCTGTATGTCATAGGGTATTGATTGAATCTGACATCACCAAAGGATCTGGCAGGCAACACACTATGTTGACCTGGGCATTGGTATTCCCCTTCTGGTGCATCCCTTACTGGATCTGGTGACAACTTACTTTTCTTCATCACCAAACACTTTCTGTATCTGCTTGCCTATGTGCTTCATCACAGGCACAGCCATACTATTACCTAATGCTTTGTATCTGGGTGCATCACCTACTGTCTTGCCCCTATAAGGTATCAAGGTGTAATCATCAGGAAAGCCTTGCAAACGTTCACATTCCCTCGGCGTTAAGCGTCTTATGGCTTGCCCTGTCTGATGGACAGCTGTGTCCACAGCCTTCTTTGCCTTTAATGTGGGTGTCATGTTGTCTGTAACTGCAGGGTCAAAGGCTGCGCCTGCATCATGTGTGAAGGCTACAGTATGTGGTTCACCTGTGTCCAAAGTAAACATGACATCTTCATTGTACCCCTTGCCATTGCAATGACCCTTCCTTGTCTGGCTTGCTTGCACAGCAATGGTATGGTTTAAAACAGATTGATGATTCTGCTTTGCTAGTCCACACTCTGTATCTAATGCATTGATGACTAGCTTATCTTCTGAATCAAACCCAACACCCTTCCAATCCCTACTAGTAAGTGTGCCTGCTACCAGTCCACCAGAACCACCACCATTGTTACCACCTTGGCTTGGTAGTGTGCCAAAGGCATCATCTGTATTGTAGATTCTGTCGCCTTGGTGTCCTGTAGAATCCACCACTTGATAGGCATCTAACTCTTGTGCTCCTCCTGTGCTACTGAATGGAGAGCTTGCTGTAATTGTTGGGGCAGTGGCTTTCCCCTTTTCTCTGCTCGGTCTAGGATTCCACGACATGCTTTGGGTGATAGGAAGTAACGCGTCGGCACAGCCCCACCCTCTAGTACCTGATGAAGCGCACACAAAGACCCGCCTCCTTCGCTGGGCCACTCCGAAATATTGGGCGTCCAAGATGCGCCATGCGGCAACCCGCTTTTCCCCAGAAACCACACCTGCGTAGCTCCATCCTTCCCTTGGTGGTTCGATGGGTACATCACATCCACATAATCCAGCCAAGAAATTTCCGAAGGCATTGTCGTCTGTTGACAAGACCCCTGGGACGTTTTCCCAGACGATGATCGCTGGTTTTCTTCCAGCATTGTGTCGAATATCGTCAATTGCATCTGCTAACCTCACAAATTGTAGTGTTAAATTTCCCCTATCATCAGACAAGGATTGTCTTTTGCCTGCCAAACTAAAGGCTTGGCATGGTGTGCCACCTACTAATAAGTCTGCATCACCTATCCATTCTTCATCTTGCAATGCAGTGAAGTCACCATGGACTGGTACATCTGGATAGTAATGTTGCAGCAAGGCAACGGGAAAGGGGTCTATATCTGAATAGGCTATGGCTTTCCAACCAAGGTCATGCCATGCCACAGTGCAGGCTTCTATGCCTGAACAAACTGATATGTATTTCATTCCACCCACCCTATCTTTCTAAGGTGGAAGTATGATTCCAATATTTTGTTCACAATATTTTGATAATGTTCACGCCATTGTGAATCATTCACAAGAATCCGTGCCTTCTTTATGTTGTACATGACGGTGGTGTGATCCCTTTGAAACGCACGACCGATGGCAACAGTTGATTCAAGTGTTAAGTTGTGTGCGATCAAGATGCCCAAGCACCTTGTGTCTGCATGTTCCCGTCTGTTTGCTAACAATTCCCTAACATCTATATCAAAGTGTTGGGCTGTCTGGTACATGATCACCTTGGACGGGATCTTCCCGGTGATATCTCCACTATCGTTGTGCCAGGGTACATAGCTTCCACTAACTTTTTCTTCAGCTTGTAGACTGCTGTCTTGTATCCCTTCACATCCTCTACTACTGTGCATCCAATCTGTCCTTCCTTTCCTGTTAACTTGTGATCGATGTACCTAAAGTCTGCTTCATACCTGCAGATCTTCTTGCCATCTATCACAATCTCATAGCGCGGATGCACTTCAAGGTGACTGATTTCACCAGACAACAACCTGGGTTTTAGCACATACCTATAGTGTGCTGCCTCTGCCAAGCTATCAAACTTGTAGCCATCAACTTCTGTCTTTTTGTTTCTGTACTTGCTTGGCAATTCAGTTCTCCACGCTACTAACAGACACGTTATCATTTATATTATATGTGTAAACCAGAGCAGAATAATTTATTTACCCCTTGTAATCAGAGCAAACACAGATTAGATTACTAGTATGTGCTATGAAAATGGAGATAGATATGTACAGTTTTACATTTAAAAATGGGGATGTCCTTGAACTTAAAGGCATCAAGCATGCTGCCTTCGCATCAGAAGAAACACATTGCTATGAAGCTAGTGTGTACTTCAATGGTAAGAAGATTGGTGTTGTCCACAATGAAGGTCATGGTGGGTGTGATAGCTTTTCACCATCTGGTGGCACAGATATGTGGAAATGCAGAAACAGATTGTGGGATAAATTGGAAGCCAGAATTGCAGAAGATCACCCACAATATCATATGTCATGGGATGATTCTTGGAATGACATGTCAATGGAAGTGTGGTGTGCAGAACAAGTTAATAAGTTTTTAGCCACTAAAGACTTCAACAGATACATGAAGTCTAAGGTTGTGTTCATCAAGCCAGATGAACCAGAAGCTATCAGATACTTTAGCTTCAAGGGTGTTAGGTCAATCACACAACAACACATTGACCACATCAAGTCTAAGTATCCTACCTATAAGATCCTTAATGATATGCCTAAGTCAGAAGCATTAGATCTGTGGGTGTCATGCAATGCCTAATGGCTTGCATCAATATTAAAAAATGGTGGGGGTGGTGTTTCGGATTGACCACCCCCATAAGTTTTTGGGAAGGAAAGTGTTATGGATGTCTATGGATTTGCAAGGGTATCAACAGACAAACAAGATGTGGAACATCAGATCCAGAAGATAAGGGATCACTATCCACAAGTCAAAGATTTCTTTATTGAAGATGGTGTTAGTGGTGCATTGCCAAGGTCACAAAGACCTACCTTTCAAAAGGCAATAGCCACATGCAAAAAAGAAAAGGCACTACTAGTCTGCACAAGGTTAGACAGACTAGGTAGAAATGCACCAGATGTATTAGATTTTTTCCAGAATGAAATTCAAAAAGGCAAGGTCAATGTGGAAGTCATTGGTCTGCCATTAGATCCTATGACCACACCTATCATGGTTGGTGTGGGTAGTATTGAAAGGCATCTTATATCTGAAAGAACCAAGGATGCATTGGCTAGGATCAAAGCAGAAATTAGGGATAAAGGTTTCTACATAACCAAGGATGGTAAGAAGATTACATCCCTTGGTTCACCCAACAACATGTCTAAGGCTAGTGCCAAGGGGTTGGAAACCAGAAGGGCAAAGGCAGATCTGTATGCAGAAGCCAAGCTGCCTTTGATTCTTAGCTTACAAGAACAAGGTCTTTCACTAAGGGGTATAGCTTCAAGGCTAAATGAACTTGGTGAAAGAACCATAAGGGGTAATGACTACAATGCACAACAAGTAAAGCTAATGCTTGCTAGGTGTGCATGATGATTATCAATGTGTCTGAAGAATTCTTGGATGGATACAAGTGTGCCATCCAAGATGTAAAGGATGGTGGGTTGTATGACCTAGCCATGGCATTGCTAATGTTTGAACTTGATCCACCAGATAGTGAAACCCAAAGGGGTTATCACTATGGGGTAAGGATTATGTACAACAAATCAAAAGAAGGGGGGTGATCTTATCAAGGTTTTAGAACTGATTGGTGGTGTCCTATTGGGCATCATTGTGATGCTTGTTCTGTGGGCAAGCATGTGGTTTTTCTGTGCATTAGATGATGTGTGCTACCACCAGAATACAACAACAATTTATATGGAAGGAAAATGGAATGGCTAAACATACCATTACAGGACGGGAACTAGGGTGTTCTGAATTGCCGCCACTAGTTCTTAGAAAGACAGCTTTCCAGACAAGGCAACAAGTCTGGGATAAGCAATGGAAAGCAAATGCAGGTGTGGAATCTATTGAAAGAATCTACAACCAACATGCACTTGATAGGGGTAACTTCCTACAAGATGGAATCGCGGACTGGGCATTGCATGAATTGCAAAAGAAAACCACCGCACATCTAACACAGTTTGAACCACAAGATGCGTTCAGATTAAAGGATGTTAAGTTGGGTGCTACCCTGGACAATGTGATTAGCATTGAAGGTGGGGTGCTGCCCCTTGAACATGATGGAATCTTCTATGAATTTGAAGGTGACATCAACCATGAAACCAAGACAGACTTCTATCACAATGGGGTTTGCAAACCAGATTGGATAATCCAATGCAATGGGCAGATGCTATGTAGTGGTCTGCGTCAAACCATTGTGTCTGTGTTGGCACAAGATGGGAAGCTACACTTATATCCTGTTATCTATGATGAACAGATGGCAGAAAAAATTGTGCAGCTTGTCGATGAATTCTGGGTGCGCATAGAAAAAGGTGAAAACTATCCAGACTTAGAAGAAGAATCTGCACCAGACTATGTAGATCTGACAGAACATCTGAACAAAACTAATAAAGATTTGGATGCTTTGTGTGATGATCTGGTTAGGGTGCGTGCAGAATCCAATGCTTTGTCTAAGCAAGGCAAAGAAATCCAAGCAGAAATCATGGGTGTTCTAGATAGTCTGGGTGTTACCCATGGCAAGACAGAAGCCTATGAACTTGTGTCTGAATTTGTGACCAAGCCAAAGAAGAAGATGGTGGACACAGGTGAAACACAACAATCACAAACATTTAAAATAAAAGAAAGGAAGGACTAATGGGAACAGCAATCATAGATCCTAAGTCAATGCCAGAACTTATGGAGTTTGCAAACGCAATGTCCAAGTCTGGTCTTGTACCCAATGACTACCAGGGCAAGCCAAATAATATTGTGGTGGCTGTGCAATGGGGTAGTGAAATAGGACTTGCACCAATGCAAGCCTTGCAAAACATATCTGTTATCAATGGACGTGCAACAGTGTGGGGTGATTCTGCCCTTGCACTAGTTGCGGCCCACAAAAAGTTTCTTGGAATAGAAGAAAAGTTTGAAGGTGATACAGCTGTCTGCATTGTCAAAAGACTATTAGACAATGGTGATGTGCAAGAAACCAGACGAGAGTTTTCTATTCCAATGGCGAAGCAAGCTAATCTGTGGGGGAAGAAAGGGCCATGGACACAGTACCCTAATCGCATGTTGCAGATGCGAGCTAGGGGATTTGCTTTGCGTGATTCTTTCCCAGATGCATTGAAGGGAATGATCACAACAGAAGAAGCATACGACATTCCCCCGGAAGAAAATCAAAGCCACACAAAGGTTGATAAGGTGGTGAACATAGGTGATGGGGCAGTAAGTAGCCAAGAAATTTTAAAGGCTGTTGGTGAAGCTGAAACATCCACTAATGATGCAGAGCAGTTAGGTGAAGGTGAAGTAGTGGTGTCACCTACAGAGCAACCCAAGAACGAAACAGAAGCAGACATGTTTGTTCTTAATATTCCAAGGTGCGAACCAGAATCTTTTGTTTCACAAGGGGAATATGCCAACAGATTTTCTGCATTGATGCAGCAAGTCATGGGGTCTGACAAGATTCAAGCGCGTGACAAGATGACTAAGTTGCGTGAACTTGAACAAGCCAACATGGAAACACTTGAAAAAATTTCAGAAGGCCCAGTGTTAATGGATAGGCGCATAGCTTTCAATAAAAAGTTGGGGGCAGAACTAAATGGTGGTGACAATGAATAAGGCAGGACTTACCCCCAGACAAAAGGATGTGCTTGGATTCCTACAATTGTACTTCAATGAATATGGAATCTTCCCAAGCCATAGGGAAATAGCAGATGGAAAGATTGAAGGCAGACAAGTAATCACAAAGGTTGCAGCTTCATCCACCATCAAAGATACCTTGGACAGGATAGAAAAGCGTGGACACATTAGAAAGAATCCACACATGCCAAGGGGATTGGAGTTGCTATGAGTATGGAAGAAGGTATCACCTTTGATAAAGAAAAGGCAGAAGCCTTTAGGGATGAATACATCAAAGCTGTTACACAAGGTAAGGACACCTTTACCTTTGAAGGCAAAGGAATCTTTACAGACTATGGCAAGTACATGTGTGAACACCTAGCCAATGTAGGCTTGTTGCCACCTAAGAACTAAAGTTCTGCCTTAAAAATATCTGCAATCCTTTGGGCTCGCTGACCAACTTGGCGGGCCCATTTGCTATCTAGTGCTTGGGCATATGCTTCATCTGGGTTGTCTGCTTCGATAGCAGCCAGCATCTTCTTAAACTTTAGTAGCCTTGTGATCCCCAGATTATAGCACATGTTAAGCAATGCTTCTTGTACATGCTCATGCTTTTCTGTGATCCAAGGTAGACTAGATTCAAGTTCATCCCACATATCTGACAAGGTATTCTTCAACAGAAACTGTGCTTCATGTTCTGTCAATCCACCCCCGGCTTCTGGGTCTACTAGTTTCCCATAGCCTATTGTCCAATAACCAAGATGATCCTTGTACATTCTATGCAACCCATCTTCTATGACCGCACCTTCATCACGGATGACGGCTGTCATTAGGCGCACTTCATCTAAATGATTCATGCTGTAGCTTTCTTCTTGCCATACTTTTTCTTAGCAGCTTGGCGAAATGCTTTGTCAGTTGGCGCACCGGGGCTGCCAGGCTTGCGCATCTTTTCGTTGCTGCCTTCTTTGATTCGCTTTCGCTTGGCGTGGATGTTGGCATACAAGCCAGGTTTCTTAGCCATAACTATGCCTCCTTCTTCTTGCCGTATTTCTTTTTCATTTTGTTACGCATTGCTGCAGTTTTTGTTGCTGGTTTCTTTGGTGGTCTACCCACCTTTGAACCATATGTGCCTGGACCTTGTGGCATCACTTCACCTCCTTTGTATCTGTGTTTTGTTTCTTGTCATAGCTTCGCATCCCGGCGATTCCTAACATGCCGAATAGCAAAGGCATCATTACTGACATGTCAGCCTGCGGTATGGTGATACCAAAGCCTGCCATGATAGGCGACACCATGTAGTTAATCCCCAGCGATAGCCCACATATCCAGCCGATGAGGGGCCGCCAGGATGACTGGAACCAATTGCCTTTGGCATCTGCTTTCAGAACTTCGATCTGAGCCATCACCTGTTCATGTGATTGCTTTTCTGCCATGGTTGCAATCTCATGGGCAAGGCGTGCTCGCTGATCTTTATCTTCAATGAACTTGTCTAGCAGTCCTGTGACAGGCCCAACTAAACTACCCAATAAATTTATCACTTACCCTCCTTATCTATCTTGGCTTCCTTGCCAAGATACAATCCATAAACCCCAGTCATAACCCCCATGATCACGGATACAAACGCGCTTTGAGCTGTGGTTGGATCTTCTAATTCCATGAACCATTCTGCACAGCGCCATGACATAATCACAGATGCGACCATAGTAAGCCGTGCAGTTAGATTGAATCGCAGATATTTTTCCCATAAATTTTTCAATCAAAGTATCCCTTCAAGTATGCAACCCAAGTAAAGAAGGCAACAATCATTGATGCTATGATAAGACCAGCCACACCAAAGCCTATATATTCCATAAGCTCTTCACGCCTACGCTTGGCTAGTTCTTCCTGCACCCTTCGATTCTTTCTGGCTTCTGCCTGGAATCTTTGCCAGTCCCCCCATAAGCCAGGTCGCCCACAATAAATCATAAATTGTTTAAGCTCATCTTCCTGTTCCCTTATCTTTTCTAAGGCTATGAATTCTTCTAAGTCAGATGAGTGAACCCCTTTCTTTCTTTTCTTATTGCCTTTGCGTTGCAGTTCTTCCTTTGCAATAACAAAGTCAGAGATCGCCTTGCCTGCTTTTGCCAGATCCCCGGTGTTGGATATTGCTTTTTTTATAATCCCAAACGCCGCGTTGGCAGCTGCAAGTTCCGCAAGCATCTACTTATCCAAACCCCTTAATTGTGAAGTTAAGTAGCAAGACAATAGTTGTGCCAGCAGTGCCAAGGATTATCATTTCTAATCGCTTGATTCTGTTGATGGCTTCTTCCCACCTAGCTAACGCAGTAGCTTCTTGCATAGCTAGACGCTTATCCAATTCAGCTAGAGTTGGCTTTGTCATTACCCTTATCTTTCTTTGGTCTGCCACGCTTTGGCTTTGGTGTTTCTTCCTTTGCCTTGTTGCCAGACTTTAGGTTTGGATTCAGATCATAAAGATGTGGCATCTTAATCTCCCACCAATGCGTTCTTCTTTGTAGTGTAACTAGCTACAATATTTGCAATGGCTGTCTTGACTGTTGAATCATCTGTTCGCAATGCCTTCAATTCATCATTGATAGAATATGATGCGCGAATTTCTGCAACACATTCTTTGTTATATCGTATTGCTTGCGGGCTGTTTGACTTCACCCAATCCTTATCAGCTGTCGCTGTTGTTGCAGCAAAGTCATCATTGCTTGATGAACACAAAGCAGCAAAGCCAGTGTCCAGATATGCAAGGTTGTTGCCATACCATTGTGGTGCGGCAAAGCTACTATCATAGCTATCAGGCTGTATTAAATCGCCTGTCCATTTATATAATTTTTGAGCCATATCTATACCTCCTTATGGTGTCATCTGTTTCCATTGACCAATGAATGACAACGCGCCATCACCTAATTGACCTTGTGCATTGTAGCCTCTGCCCCACACCCTTCCATCAGAAGTGACCATGATGTGGTTGCCTTCAGAACCATAGTCATTTCCTGTGTGGTAAATTGTTTCAACGGTGCAAAGGGTTTCGCCAGCCCAATGTGTGCCAGTGATTGTTCCTGTTGCGTTGAATGGTGAAGGGTCTAGGAAGAAATTACTGTTTGTGGCATTGGCTGTAGTAGCTTCATGGTAATCAAGATTTTCACCATAACCCGCTCGCCAAATCCTACCATAATTATCTTCAATCATATGTGCAGAACCGCTTTGTCCAGCAATACCCTGCACACCATAGACATGCTTGATGTCATTAACAGGCACAGCTATGTCTGTCTTTGTTGGTGCTGAATTAGAAGATGTTGATGTTATCGTATGGCTAAATAGGCTTGTGGTTTGTGGTTGTGTTGGCGACTGCACATTCGTTGTGTTGCCATTTCCTGTCTGTCCACCTGCATTGTATCCATGAAAATAAACATCATCATTAGATGAACCAGGTGTGCCACCTAGTGTTGCGACAACATTATAATATGAATTGCCTGCAGGATAGAATGAGCTAAATGTTAATGACCCACCAATTCTTGTCCATGCAGATTTGGCAGTTAGCGTACCATCACCTAGCTGCCCAACCGCATTACCACCAATACCATACAGCTCACCAGATGTGGTAAGATAATGAGCAAATGCGTAACGACTTGATGATGCATAGTACCCATCAACATTCACAACTTGATATGCATTGTTCTGTGTTGTGTCTGTCCAAGTTGTAGTAGCACTAGCCTGATTGATGCCATTCTGATCAGCACCTGTTCGGTACAGATTTCCAGAAGTGTCAATGCAATGTGCAGATGCCATGCCCCCGGATACAGATACAATATTGGATACAGCAGACGCTAATGTAGGATAGGATTGATTGGTACTATTACCAATGCCTAGCTTGCCACTACCATTGTATCCCCAGACAAATAGCCTTCCAGATGTGTCAATGGCATAACATGAACCATAGTTTGCTGCGCCTTGGTCTGTCTGGTTGCTAACATGAAAACCTGCAATCTGGCATGATGTTCCAGAATGTGTGGCGTCTGGGCCAAGGGTAGAAATTTTGGCAAGCATATAGCGGTCTGTTGTGCCGCCTGTGCCAAGTTGCCCATAGGCATTGTCACCTGCAGAAAATAAATCGCCATCTTTAGTAAGAAGCCAGATGTTGTTATAAACCACCCACAATCTTACAAAGTAATCGCCATCTCGCATCCCACCGTTTTCAGCAGAAATGTTTTGAACCACACCCATTGTATGGGTCTGTGCTGTAGATGAACCTGCCCAACCGAAGTCATCGTCGCCTACCACAACAAGTTCATGGTTGGCATTAAGATAAGCTGTTAGTCTGTAGCCGTTCATTTGCACACCACGGTCTGCATTTTTAACAGGGCCGCATGATGGATTAGGTGTTCCATCTTCTGGAATCCAGTTGTTTGTGTAATCAGCCAACCAGTTATATTTACCATCAGCACCATATGTATTTGTTGCGCTAGGGTTTGCTGGCTCTGAACCATAATTGCTTGTTAGGTGTTTATGACCAGTGAACCCTAGTTCTGCACCAAACACCACATCACTGCCAGAAACTTTTAGAACATCACCAGATGAACCCCTGGCTAATCTAACAGCGGTTGTGCCATTGTGCGTCATAATATCGCCTTGGGTAGTAAGCGGGTTTGTTCCATCCGCCATCAAATCCCAATGCGTTGTGTTGCTTGTTGTTGGCGCTCCTGCGGCTGTGCCAGTCTTAGATGTTGTATTGATATACACCCAAGATGAACCACCATATGAAACAACATCATCTGCTTCATATGTGTTTCCTGTAGCGAAAGCTCCCCGCCAAGTGAATTTAATTTTCCCTAAATCTACTGTTGCCATTGTAAAACCTCCTTATGGTAGATCGATTAAAAGATGTCCATCACTAGTTCGCAGCGACAACCCTACAGAACCAGTTGCAAAGAAATAGGTTTCATAATCTGACAACACCAGATTTTCTGATCCACCTACCAATGTGTGTTCCTGAACTAAGATGGTTCTATTGTCAGAATCCACACGTTTTTTCACACCAAAGAATTTAGAAGCAACAGCAGACACCCCAGAAACCTGTGCAGAAATAGCTTCAGACACCCGCAATGGTGTCATCCCCTTAGTGTTTTCTGTACCAGCTTCTGCTTCTGCCTGTGAAGCTACTGATGTGAAAATACCGTCACTACCCGCAGCGCCTTGCGCACCTTGTGGGATAGTAAAATTAAATTCAACGTCCCCGGTAGTGCTATCAAATGTTGCTGTAGCACTAGCATCTGTACCAGCTGCACCAGTTGTTGTTGATCCAACAGAAGCAGATGAAACAGAAGCAGATGAAACTGTAGGATTACCACTAGAATCAAACGCTAGATTCTTGTTTGCCCTTGTTGTTGCATCTGGAATAGTAAGATCTGATGTGGTTAGTTCTGATGGTGGCGCTTTTAATGAACGTTGTAGCTGTTCGCCACTATCGCCCAACTTCATAGACAATGTATCAAAGTCATCTTCTAGTGATGTGCCAGTGATGTTGCCGCCAGTTGTATAGACATTGGATCTAGACAACGGCAATTCTGATACAATGGAAACAGTTGTGTTATTTGCAGGGGCTGTAACAAACTTCACAACACCTGTGCCGTCTGTGTTTAGTCCTGCAATATCTGAAGAATTAACAATAGAGTAATCGGTGGGTGATGTCTTTAGCGCATCATCCACAAATACTTTTACATCGGTTGTAGCATTGACCTGGAAGCTAAAAGTAAAATTTGTATTAGATCCATTGCCAGTCCCTACAAACCTTCTGATTGTATCAGTAAGACTAAATGTAGCCATTTTATATTACTCCACTACTAGATATAGCATTTTTTTGTTTGTATGTCATTGAGTTATTCCTTTTACCTTGCCTGTTGCACCGCCCTTGATTTGTCACCATCAATCAACCCGCCTTGGATTTCTTGTTCCAATCTGATCATTTCTGCTTCGACTTGATTCTTTGTTGGTGGTCTTTGGGTTGTCTTGTCATAACCCATGTTTTCTTCAAACCGTTTGTTTTCGTTGAGCAGTGCGCTGTATTCTGGGTAATGCAATAGGATTAGCTGCTTGGCATAACCTTTGTAGATAGCATCGATTTCTTCAATCTTGCGTCTTTTGTGACCCTTAGTAGCAGATACCTTTGTCACACCATCACTAGCTACCATGTAGTGGTAATCATCTGATTCAAACAATTCAGCATATGTTTCCAGAATAGGTGGTGGTGGCTTAACCCCACCCATAACTGTTGTGCCAAACGCCCTTTTAGCTAATGGTGATGAAGCAGGGTCATTGTAATATTTTTTATAGTCTGCAAAGGCTGGGCCAGTTAGCTTGATGTTCTTTGTGTTCATAGTTCTGCTAAGTGGTGGTAAGCCTGTCATCAACATATCAAGCTCTTTGTTGACAACATTCTTGCCAGGCTTGCTAATAACTTTCATAGGCGCATAGTAGTTCCATGTCTTACCAGGGGTCTGTGGTACAATTTCACCCCACCTATTTGTCTTATCAGGCAGCTGGTCACTGCAGCCAATTGTTCTGGAACATGCTAGTTCTAGTGCTTCATATGCACCACGCAGCATATTAGGCAACCCAACACCTTCTAGGTGCGGGTAGATTTCATTCATGTTTCTAGGCTTGGTCTCACTTGGCGTTGGGTTTTCTATTCTTTCAACAGTTCCCTTTAAGCCAAGACCATACTGCCCGCCTGTCTTGATTTGTTCTTTGATAATTATGCCAGCACTTGTTGCTTGTTTTGATAGTATTTCAACAAGCCTGTCATACTTATCATTGGCATCAGCATATGGTGAACCTTGTAGTTCTATAAGCTCACCAACAAATTGCATCATTGGCAAAGCTGTTCCCACATATTGGGTTGTAACCAATGCCATATTTAAGAATAGATTGTCGTTAATTTCTGGATCGTCACTGTTAAACATTACTTCTTTAGAATCTGCAGCCAGAGCCAGAACACCAGACAATGGATCATATCTTGCATAGCTTATAAACTTGTAGCTGCCATCTTCTTGCTTAACACCAATTGAATATGGTTCATTGTTTTCTAACCAGTTAGACCGTAGCTTTTGCCTTCTTGGGCCATAGCCTGTAATGATGATGTCATCACCATACATGCCAGATGTTAATGAAAGGATTGTCCCGGCAAAGGCAGATCCAGTTCCTATTTTTGCAAGCACTGCTCTGCGTTCTGCATTAGTGCCTTGCCCAGTAAACACTTTCTTAAAATTGTCTGGCATCAATATACCTAGTGGTGATCGCTCCATCACACGCAAGAAAATGTTTGTAGGTGTTTTGTAGAATGGCATCCAGATCTTCATCAAAGGGTGGTTAATCATCCCCTGCATATTCTGGAACACAGCAGGCAAATCATCTTGGAATGTAACCATGCGTGCAAATTCAGCGCTTTCATTAAAGACTTCATCACTATGCAAAGCCTTTAGATAAGCAGCTTGCCCTTCTTTGGTTATGTCATCTGGTGACAAACCCCTTTCTTTAGCAGACCTAATGGCACTTGATTTTGCACGTTCTGCTAATGCTTCTGCCTGCATCCCACGTGCCAACACCTTGAATGTTTCATCAATGGCAACCATGGGTCTATAGCCCTGCATACGCATAAGGATTCCAAAGCCATCAACAAAATGCCCGGCTGCAGATGTAATCCCACCCTTGTCCTTGTTTATGCCAAAGGCTTCTGAGCTAATGGCTTTCATGTCTACATCAAGTTTTGATGTTCCATCTGTTAGCGCTTCTTCATAAACAAGCGCATGTTTGCCAGCCATTAGTGCCTGCCCAATGTACTTCCATTGTGCTTTTAGCATTGATAGTGCTTCGCCTGGTCTGCCTTCCATCAAGCGTTCTAACACTTGTAGTTCAAGCATTACTGCCTGGCCCATAAGGTTGTATGAATGTGTTATTGGATTAGACAACAAGGCGGACTGGTAGATTTCTACCATTGGGTCTAGCAGATACTTTCTTGAAATTGAGCGTTTAGCAAATTCATGCCTGCTTCTGTCATTAGGTGCTATGTCATAGTAATATAGAAGTTGGTCAAGTTGTGCTTCACCACCATACGCTTCCATATAATCTACTAAATTGTCCTGTGTAATTTCACCATTGGTAACAACCTTGGACTGCTCCATCATGCTTTGCAGAGCCTGCACCCTTGCTTTGCTTGGTGATGCAATGATTCTTTGTGTAGCTAACGCACGGGCTAGATCACCTTGTGCGCCAAACAACACAATAGATGCATAACCTTCCATTGATATAGCTTGTGCAGCCTTTAGTTTGTCTAATGGGTTTCCAGTTTCTTTTGCTGTTTTTAGTAGCTTCTGTGCATTGATTTGCATTGCCACTACTGTTCTTCTGGCTGCTAAGAATTCTGCATCTGTAAAAGGTCTGTCACCGGGTGATCGTTGCATGAGCATAAGGTATGCATCAACAGAACTAATCCTATTAGCTTCATTGATTACATCCTTAAAACCACGTTCACCAGTCCTTATAATTCTTTGCCCAGATGCAGAAACTGTATCCTTGTATGTCTGAAATGTTGCTACAACAAAGTCACGCAACACTGCGTCTGCATCATCACCTTTACCTGTTTTGATGTTTTTAAGGTTGGGCAGATGCAGCATGTCTTTAGCAGCTGCAGGGTTACGGGTTGCCATGTCTGCATACAAAGCTAACTTTTCTTGTTCTTCTGCTGTGGCAGGGCGTGACACCATCTTGCCATCAGGTGATATGCTAACCATTGGCGCACTACCACCTTCAACAACTACATTTTCTCCAGATGCTTGGGCTGCCTTTGCCTTCTTGGTAGAAGGTGATTCAATAAGATCTGCCTTATTGTTTACAACACCATTTTCGTCTGTGAATGAATCAATAACTTCTTTTGCACCATCAACTATAGTTTTGCGTACAGGCCCAGCTTGCGCTAGTTCAATGTGCTTTTCTTGTGTTTTTTCTTCCCCCGGTGCTGTTACATTGTTGTGCTGATTAAGGTCTGCACTAGTAGTAGCAACAGGGTTGCTATCATCAATAGGTGGTATTGACATCTGTGCCTCCTTCTTCGCCCATGTAGTTTGTACCCATCAAAGCTAGTGGCATTGCACTAAATAGGGCAAAACCATTTTGGATTCTTTTGCGTAGCTCTGGTGTAATTCTTATCAAGTTAAAATACATACCTTCTGGGTTTGCTCTTTCATCCCAATCAGGCACACTTGAACCTTCACCCCGCATATTCCCCATATCATCTGTGTCATTTAGAAACATTCTAGCTGCAGGCACACGCTCAATCTTAGCGTCTGTTCCTTCAATTAACTTAGCCATTTCTTTAGGAATAATTGTGTCATACAGCTTGTCTGACTGCAGACCAATGCCAGGTATTGATGTAAGTAATTCATGGCTAGGAATACTTATAGCTTCATGTCCAGTCTTTACTGCATCTGTCATCATTCGTTTCAATGCCAATACACTAAAGTCCTTACCACCTTTTACAAAAGGTGAATCTGGCATTGTTGGTTTTTGATTTGCTATAGCAAAAGTTTCTTTAGGTGCTTTGTCTTTTAACTGATTACGCAATTCAGTATGCATATCTAACATAAATATTTTAGATAACTGTGACCCAATACCATGCTTGTCATAGTTAGAATCCACAGACCAGTTAGGTGGCTCTATGCCTTGTTCCTGTTGTTCTACCTTGTTGTAAAGGTTTTCCATTAGCATCATGTATTCTTTTTCTTCTGTCAGAACAGCTTGATCCATTAGCTTGGCATAGCCTTCATAATTATTATTTGCTTCTTCTGTTCTTATTCCAAAGGCAAAATCTTCTGGTAACTTGCCATTTTCACGCCAATACAAAATTGCTTCTGCAGCTTTGTTTCTGCTCAATGGTGTGTCATCAACAGCATCTAATTGCTGCCCTTTGTATTTAAGGAAATTTGAAATCATGCCTGTGTCTGGCAATGAAGCATATTCATCTGCACTAACTTGGGGCATGCCGGGATGCGCAACTAAGTATGCTTCATAGATATTTTGCCAATCATCTAATTTGAATTGTGTGGTGTCTGGCAAGATATATTGCTGCAATATGCTATCTGTTCTGTTCCTATCTAAATCTAATGGTGGGCGATCAACAAGAGTAGTTTTCAACACTCTGTCAAAGTTATTGACTAGCTCAACATAAATTCTTGTTGACTTTAGGGCTGGCTGTAAGCCAAAGATTTCAGACATAGCAGCTGGCAATGATTTCATAAAATACCTAGTTGAAGCATTGCTATCTGCTTCTGCCTGATCAAATAAGAAATATAAACCTTCTTCTATTTGTCGGCGTACATTATTTGGCACGTTATATCTGTTCATAAGATCTTCAGATATTCCGCCATTACCTAGTGCGTTTCGGACTAGATCAGTTGCTTCTGTGTTAGATGCAGCCCATTTTTGCAGATTTTCTTCTGACGCCAAACCCTTGCCATATTGAGCTTTTTGCGCCCAATCAGATTGGATTTCATCTGCTGCATAAACCATTAGTCTGTCACGCATCATTACAGGGCCAGTGTAATTACCCTGCTCATCATAGAATGTATTGATGTTAGCTTCGCCTTTTTGTGCGCTATCTGGGTAATATAGCTGTCTAGTTGTATATCTATAATGGACAACTTCACCATCAGAAAAATGTGAATCAGTGTATATGCCTTGTTTATAATCTGATTGTTTTGCAGTTATCTGATCTGGATTAGCGAAGGTTAGTGTAACTTCTTTGTAATTTTGATCACCCAGTCCATCTAAGGTGTATTCACCAAACAATGTCCTGCCTTTGTTGTGGATTTCGTCTGCAAAGGATTCAGCATCCAAAGCATCTGTGTAGCCTGATTCTATGTTCTGATTTTCAATGTACTGCTGCACTTGGATTTCATCAAAGATTCCACGATCACCCAACATTGATGTCATGTTGTTTGTTTCTACATCATCCCTTCTGCCATCAAACATAACGATGTAACCAATATCATCACTGCCTATTGCATAATAACCTTCTGGGCGTCTGTTATATCCTTCCATTTCTAGGTTACGCCCTTGTGTAATATTGCCAATAATCTTCCATGGATTATCTTCATATTCTTCTTTTACCAATTGTTCCATATAACCAAGGTATTGGTCTTGAACATCAGGATCGATTTTGACGCCATTGAATGTACTGCCAAACGCCACTTCTTCTAATGGTATTTGATCATCATCTTTATGTTTCAGAAAGTTTTTATAGATCTTATCTGCTTTTAAATTTGCATCTATTTCATTAAGCCCATCGCGCATGAAGTTAGCCTTCATATAGCCAATCCAGCTTTGGTGCTCAAAATCATTGTCATCCATTCTGTCTACAACACGATTCATAAAGAAATCACGATCAATAGCATCATCTGGATTTTCATAAACATCTTCCCATGAAATCCGTGTTGCTGTTGATGCATACCCGCCTTCATCATCGGGATACCCAATATCATCATTTATATCTCGACCACCACGGGTGTTCACTTCTAGCTTGACCTGGTTGCCTCTAATGAAATCAACTAGCTCTTGCCTATCGAAACTTTTTTCACCACCCTTAGATTCAATAAAATCATCAATGCCTACCCATTTCAATTCATCAGGCTTAACACCAGCCTTCTTCTTTAGAATAGCCACAGCATCTGCAGTAGCAATTTTAGGTGGCAACAATTTTGCTACATTGAGTAGTTCGCTATAGAACCCTAGTTCGTCTATTTCATTCATAGGCACATTTTCTTTTAATGCCCCAGAGCCAACAGACTTATCCAGATCCATTTCTGGTGATTCATCTGCTATAGTCTTTGCTACTTCATCTTCTGTGTCTAAAACGCCTTGAATGGCTTTGTTATCCTGCGAATCTTGTGCTTTGTTGCGTAGGGTGTTGACACCTTTCTTGATAGCTTCACCTGCTATATTCACAGCAGGCGCACCCATTCTTGTAAGTTCTTCACCTGCCACAAACCCAATGCCTGCTGACTGCGCTATAGAACCTTTGTCATAGTCTGTCTTGTTGTCATCACCTGCAATCTGGACAGTTTGCCTAGCAATGTCATCTGCAGCTGCAAACACAGCCCCTTCCACCCCGGTAGCTGCAGAAGCCTTTGTGACGTTTGCTAGGGTGATTTCCTTTAGTATTTCCCTAATACCTGCTTTAGTGGCTTGCTTGCCCGCCTGTGACCCAGCAACACCTATTCCAAAGGTTGCCAGACCAATGTAGTTAGTTGCATCCCACGCAGCATGGGCAATACCCATCCCTGTGTTATATGCAGATATGCCATCACGATCAGAAGTTTCCATAAGGTAATACATAGCCTTGGCTACATCTGGTGGCATGTTCCTTACTTTGTCTGCCTGGTAGACCATGTATGGCAGATTGTAATTAAATTTAAGCATGAAGTTCACACCCCAATCTGCATAGCTATAGCCAGAATCTAGTGGCTTTGCAGGCTGTGGTTTGATTTCCCTATTTCTGCCATGCTTCTTTCTGCCGGGTTGTTTGTTGATGTAGTCATAAAGAATTCGAGATGCACCTATCCAGATAGGATCATCATATTGTGACCCTTCTTTCTTTGATACTTGGTCATCTAAATAGTCACGGCTTAGTGCATAATTAGGCAATGCAGAAAACTTTGCCCTTTTTGCATCATAGTTCTGCGATTCTACAGTACCTGGTTCAATACCTTCTGGGTATCCTTCTTCCCAATTCATAGGTCTTTTACCAGGCGCTTCCATAAGTTCACCTGTTTGTGGATCTTTGTACATGAAGCCAGAACCAGCGGCCCTAACATCCTGTGTGTTCATATGGTGTCTTAGAAATATATCTGTCATTGGAAAAACTTTGGTAATTGTTCATTGAGTTGCGGCCCATTGCCGTCATCTTGTATCTTCTGTAGGTCTTGATATAGCTCCCTTAGTTCTAGCTTCCTTGCCTCTGGCACACCATTGTCTGCTATTTCTGCCCGGTAGTTTTCTTCGAATTCTGCAAAGGTAATACCAAGACCAGATAGATTCACACGTGCAGCCATGTTGACATAAAGGTTAGAACCATCTGCATCTTCGCCACGCTGTATGATGTCTAAAACTTCTGTCATAAAATTAAACGCATTGAAGTCATCTTTACGCATGGCTTCTGCTAATCTGTTTTCGATTCTGCCATGCAAGGCTAGATTTGCTTTTGTGATGTTCTGTGTAGATAGAATTAGATTGTCTGGCATTTTCAAAGCACTTCGTACGCGCTTCATTATTTCTTTGCCTTCTACAGACTGGGTGCTTGCTAGTCTGTCAGATAGTGATGTCAGATCTTTGTATGTGATTTCACCATCTGCAAAATGCTTTAAGAGCTTTGCGTGTGTGGTTGTAACATAAGCAGGGTCTTGTGCTAGATCGCGCTCAATTGCTTGAATGACAGACCCAACACTTTCCATTCTGGTAAATTGAAAATTAGTTTCTGTGCCATACAAATCAAACTGTGGGCCTACTAGTCCTTCTAGTATTTCCATGGTTTCTGCACCTTTTTTTGCATCTAATAGCATGATGTTTTGTGCAGCTTTTCTTATAATTTTATTTTTGTCCGCCTGGTTTATTTTAGGATCAACAATAGTTTGAACAATTTGTCTGTTATAAAAATCTATATCGTTTGTTCTGTTGGTTTCTGCGTTACCATGAACTTGATTTTCTATAGACAAATCATTGGCAAGCTGCGTTCTTGCAGCAGCCTTTAACTTGATCAAGCCATCTTTATCTTTTCTGTAATAGGATAGAATGTTCTGTAGGTTTTTTGGCAGGGTCATAAAAGAACTATTTTGTTTCAGATGCTGACCCCTTTGCATTTCTGCTAGTGCCATGTCTAATTGGTTGTAACCAATAGAGCGCATATTTGTATCTGTGCTATAGCTAGAAATAAACAAACTAACTTCTGTTTCAGCAGATTTAAGAACTTCTTCGTTCCATCTAGTTTCCATCTGCTTCACATATTCTGGGCTTTTGCCTAACACAACAGCTTCTGCTTGCCTCTGTTGCAGTACTGCTTTTAAAAGAGCTTTAGTTGCAGGCTGTCTTTTCTTTGCTTCTTGTTCATTGTAGCCAGGCGCATTGATGTCTTGCACTGTGTCATCTACAAATGTAACAGCGCCATCATCTGCTATAGACACAGGCATACCCACTTCCCACCAGGTGCTTATGCTATCAATGTCTTGTTGGAACTGTACTTCAAACCCTGCTAGTAATTGGTTTTTGTTTTCTGTGTTAAATTTTTTGGTAATAGTTTCTAGTTCACCATATGCATACAGATTCATTTCTGCACGAAACTTGCGGGCATAGGCAGGATTTACATCATCAAACGCACCTGCAAAGCCTGCTATGATGCTTTCAAATTCTGTTTTGATTAGATCAGGTGTAAGGTTTGGATCATTAGGATTCCGATCTTGTGCTAGTTTTAAATCTAAGATTCTTTTCTTAGCTAACACAGATAGGTCATTGTAGGTTGTGACCATAGCAGATTCTCTAGCGTTAGTACCAAAGGTGCTAAAGCCATCGCCAATACCTTCTAGCTTTCCCTTAACTGCGCCTTGTGCATCTGTTATAGCCTGTGTGCGTGCAGCATCTGCATCTGCAGTTCCAGTAGGCATATTGAAAGCATCATCAATCTGCTTTCCGTCTGGCGCTACTTCTGGGCCGTATTCAGCACCTTCTATCTTTGCCTTGGCATCTGCTACTTTGTAGAAGAAGCTCGCCATGTTATCTAGGCTTTTAGAAAGCTGCTGATAATACCTTACCTGTTCCCTTGCACCAGATGTATCCATTTCTGGAATATTGATGCCGGGGCGTAGCTGCCTTTGATATGTTCTAATTGGCTCTGCCATTAGACAACCTTTCTAAATTCAATGCCTAGCAATTCATAATTAACTGCTTGGAAAGTAAGGTCTGTATTGATAATGGCTTGTGGGAACAACCTTTCCACTTCGTCTGCCATAACACCAATGAATCGATCTACTGGATTCCATATGTAACTAAATTCATAGATTGGCAGTGATGTATTTTCATCTGTGCCAATGCGCACAATGTCTTGTTTAAGGCGTCTATCAGACCATCCTGTAGTGCCTGTAAAGCCAGTGCTTGCACTTCCACCAGATCCATAAGATATACCTGCCTGTCCAACACCTGAAAGCACTTGTCCAAGGGCTGCTGTCTGTGCAGCGTTCTTTGCATTTTTCCCAGCTGTTCTTAGGCTTGCAGCGTTGTATTGTGCCATGCTAGTTGCCATGGTTGCGTTATCCCTAGCAATAGTAAAGTCTTTGACTGCGTTGTATCTGGACTGGATGTTCGCAATATCTGTTGGGCTTCCTGCTTCTGTAAAGTTAAAGCCAGAAGAACCACCCTTCGCCATGGCAGATGCCATCAATCTATTGCGTTCACGCAAGACTTGGTTCGCCTGTTCTTTATAGGCTAATGCATCTTGTCTGCCTTTTATTTCTGCCTGCTTTGCCTGCACGTTGTACATGTGCTGTTGCGCTTTGCCAGCATCCATTGTTGCTTTTGCAGATAATAATGTTCCGCCTATAGCTGCGGCTGCTACTGCTGCACCACCCATATTATGTTCCTACACTTACGCCATAATCTAAGGCTAAGACCGTTAGAAATAATGGCTTTGTCATTGATATTTTGATTACAGCTTCATCACTATAACCCCTAAAACCCTGCACCTTTTTTACGCCTGTATAGTTAGCCACACCCCCAGCGCCAGATAATGGAAGGGTTTGCAGATTCACATCTATGTCATTGATTGCTATGTTCTGCGATCGATAAAGAATAGGTGCTACATCCACCAAACGTTTCTTTACGCTTTGCACATTGCCTTGTGCAGCTTGTAATTCTATTGGCATGGTTTCAACAACCACATCATAGTCTAAGCCAGCTTCAACATATGTTGTTGGAACACCCGCTGTAGTAATGTTGCCTGTTGCCACAGTTACAGATGGATCAACAATATCATCCCTTACTACAGATACTGTCTTGCCATCTAAATGGTCATGCCCACCATATGTTGTGCCACTAAACCCAGACAAGGTTTGCACTGCTGAATCTGTTGTAAAGTCATCATCAAAGACTTCCACATAATATTTATCAACACCCCCAATGGTGCGCTTAACTGTTACATAGATTGTGTCCAGATCCACTGCCACATCTTCAAAAGTTCCGTCTGTCTGCAAGAAACTAGGGGCAACAACATTCTGTTGCTTGTTTAGCATAAAGGCAGATATGCCCCCGGTGAATCCAGTAGATGCAGCTCTATAGCCACCTGCATTGTCACCATTAACAATTAGAAGCAAGTCACCTTCTGTAGTGTCTGTAGCTGATCTAAGAGCCATGCGCTGTGGATCTACAAGCAAGTGGGATGAAAGCAATGAAATATTGTTAGACACATAGGAAAGTTCCACATCACTAAACAACATTTCACGCAAAGTCTTGCCTTGCCTTTGGATAAATAATGTTCCTGTTTCTGCAGCCTGGGGTCTGATACCAGGTTTAGAACCACGTTTAGTTGCTGTTTTCAGAACAATGTTAAGGGGTGTGATTGGATCTAGATCTGATTGTGGTAAGAACCATTCACCACCTGCTGTAAAGATCTGCAAGTCACGCCCAGACCTCATGCCTGTGATTGTATTCAGATTGTCTGTTGATAATGTTACTTTGATTGCATCATCATCCAGTCCTTCTGATTGTCTGAAATTAAAGTATTGGGCAACCTTAGAACCAAACAATGTAGAAGGCAGCGCATAGCTACCACCAAACCATAGCCTTCCTTCATGGAAGGTAACTGTTGCGGGCCATCCCCTTGTGCTTGACCATGCATCTTCATAACCCCGGTCAAAGAACCAATCATTGGCAGCTATCTGTGTAGTGTCAAAGAATGGCACTTCTGCAAGGGCATCAACTTCTGTTGCGCTTGTAAACTTAATGATTCTGGCTCTACCAAATCCATCATTGGTTTCTATGTATTGACCCACATCTGATGCAGCAAACACAGAACTAGCAGCTGTTATAGTGACCGCATCATCTGTGCCAGATGGTGTAATGCCTACTGTGCCTACTGTTGTGGACTGGGTAAATTGATGAAGTGGAACTGTCAGACCAATAAAGGTTGCAGTCCATGTAGTGTCTGTAGCACCACGCTTAACTTGAATAGGATTAAAGTTTGGATGCACAAGGATAAGTGTGTCTGCACTTTGCGCCCAATTTATTTTCTTGATGTCAAAATTTGTGACACCTGTAAGCGTTCCAATATTTATATCCACATAATCATTTGTGGTGCTATTAAGATTAGTTAGCTTTGTTTGATTCTTGTAAAATTGTAATCTGATTGTGCTTGTTGTGTTGAAGGCTATGGCATGAACCATAAAGGTATCATCAACACTAAATTCAAAAGGTATTAGGACAGACCCATTGGCAGCGTTGTAGCTTGTTACATCTTCTATAAATTTTAAGCCTGGGCGTCTGCTAAACCCACCTTGTGGTTCAAAGATAACATTCTTAGCTTGTTGGACACCTGCATAATATTGCTGTATATCAATCCGTCCACGTAGTAACGGATCAATTTCACCTACACCAAAACTTGCTTGATACCTAACAACTTTGCTCATGCCCGTATATCTGTAAGCATATATTGCCCTATAACTTGTGGGGTCTGCCCACCAGCATCTATGTTTACAGCCTGTCTAAAATAACCACCACGACCAGAATCTGCTTCTGTACCAAGGGCAACAGTGCGCCAATATTGCGCCTTACCTACTTGGTCTGTCATAATTTCCGCTAGATGCCATGCCATTTGGTAGGCTAAGAACTGCACAAAATAGGTAGGCATGCTGCCTTCAGATACTACTTTTTGGTAATCAATGTGGACTTCTGTTAAGTTAGTCATCAACAATTGATAACCTTGTCTGGCTTGGTTCATTTCCCAATTGCCAGTCTGTATTACACCACCGGGGAGCTTAGAAGCTCTTACCGCTCGTGGCACTAGATTCACCATGTCTGGTGGTAGAATATATTGATATGTCCATTCATTTTCTGGTGTATGCGCATCACGCACAAGTTCTGTCTTGGCTATGGTGAATGACCAAGGATACAACCCAAATGATATGGTTTTAACTTCTTTGTAAATTGTGTCGCAAGCTGAAGCAGCAGGCGATCCATCTGTGAAAGATGTGAAAAGATCGGCCCCTAAATAGGTTAGAGCTTTGTTACATATCCCAACGTCTGTATCGCCTACTGCCATTTTTCAACCCTTAATCGGTGTCAGTCTGTGCTATGGTTGTACCATCAGTCACGTCAACGACCCCTGATGCGTTAGACGCAACAGTGTGGATTGATGATGCCAATGTACCACCAGTGCTTGTCACAGAAATGATTACATCACCTACAGCCACTTGATCACTTACAGTGTCAAAGTAACCTGACGTGTTCACATCCGCCACAGTATCTGTGGTGGTATATGTAAACAGCTGTGGCGCTGTTCCTTTCTTTGACTGACCGCCAATTGGATTCCAGCCATTCATTGCAAATGCCATGATAAACCCCCTTTAGCTTTCGTCACATGTTACATCAACTATACCTTCAGGATCGATCGCAACCGCCCCCATAGACAACTTCGCTGTGACAAGGAAGCTAGTCTTTTCCGCAATATAATTGACTTCTGTTGATGGGGCCATAGCTACTGCACAACCAACAGCTGACTTATGAAAAGCAAAGCATGTACGGTCATTAGTCGCCAAAGGCAATCCGCCTTCATCACGATCACCAATTACATGGAATTGGAAGCCGAGGTAGGCATTGATCTCACCACTTACGAGCGCACGCACAGATGCGAAATCCGCACTAATTGCCCGCTCATCACCTAACAAACCAGAAAGGTTGTTAGCATGAATCACAAAGTGACGATCTGAAGGTGGAACATTCTTAGCATCCAAGGCTTTCTTAGCTGCTAGAATCTTACCCACGTTAAGGTTAGATGCAGTTGCTGTACCAGAAGTAACCACAGTGTTAGCCACTGTTGTACCAGCTGTTGCAGCATCAATTGCATCAATGATGATCTGATCTTGACGTCTGCCGATAGCCGCCCCAACGACCTGGGCCAGCTCGCGTCGTTCATCAAAATTGATCTTAGTTTGCAGGAAGATGTCGCTGTACTCTGAAGCATTATAGTCTGACATTGAGACATTTACGCTTGTAAACGAGCTATTTAATGGAACGACGTCTGTGCCAGGATTTCTAATAGTTGCCTGACCCTTTCCAACTTTTGGGAAATTCACTGTATTCCCAACCACCCCTGTACGCATCCGACATACATTCTGAAGTTGAGCCGCACCTTGGTAAGCCTGGTGGACTTCACTATCAAAAAGTTGCACGAAAGCGGGTGACAGATTTGCTTGTGTTGTCATATCACACACTCCCAGTTAAGTTATACCTAACGCGATTCAGGTTATTGGAACAATCCAGCCTGCGCTTCACAAATATCGTTTGTGCAAACGGTGTATTTCTACACGCCAGATTGGCCCCCTAAATTGGGAGTTATCAATCTATTACACATTACGCTACAACCTGCGCTTTGTAAAACAGAATTCTAAGTTCCATAGTATTCATTGAATTCCTTTTCTACATTTTTGGTGTAGACAGGATCAGTCCCATACTTAGGATCACTCATTAGAACCTGCGCGTGTTCTTTAAATTCTTGCTGTGACATTTTCCCTTGTGGGATTGGGCTAGTAGGTATAGGCGTCATGTCACCAGACATTTGACGCAGCTTGCTAATTACCCTTTGACCAGCTGCAACATCACCCAAGAAATAAAGTTCCCTTTGATCTTCTTCACTAATCACGCCCTTGCGTGCCAATCCATTTATCCAGTCTGTGTTGGCAGAAATGATTTCATTAGCATTAGGCCCAAGACTTTTTAGTTCTTGTTCCTTCACAACTTCCTGCTGCATAAAGGGCTGCACATGACCAAGGTACTTAGTGACCAGATCATCAAAACCTTTTTGATTTACATTATTTTCTTTTGCCCAAGATACAAAGCCATTAAGCAATTCGTCATCTGCAGGCACATCAAATTCATTTAGGACATCTAGCTTGTATTCTTCCGGGACTTTGTGATCCCCCCGGTGGAAAGCCTTTTCTAGTTCCTTATTGCTTTTGACTAGCCCTTCTAGGTCTGGGCCTTCCTTTTCATCCCAATGCTTGTCTGGAAACCAGTCTGGCTTTTCATACAAGGCATCTTCATCTGAATCTACTTCTTCATTCTGAACAAGGTGCGGCACGCTCGTTTCAGCGACATCCACATTAGGGTCATCATTACTTGGGATTTCACCCATAAGACCTTGAGTTTCTTTTTCAGCTTCAGGAGCTGCTTGTGTATCCATATTGTTATCATCCATTTTCTGTCCTTTTGATTCGCTGCTGTATTTCACGCACAATGCTATTCTGTCCTTCACGACTATAGCCAAAGGATGGATCAGCACCGGGGATCCAGCATGGTTGGTCAATTGTTATTGATATTAAATGCTTTAGAACTTCTTGACCTGCTTCTGTACTAAAGCAACGCTTGAATACCAGATCCAATGCTTGCTGTTCTGATATGTTGTTTAGACGCACAGTATCAGCTGTGCTGTTGACACCATCCCATCCGGGGGTGTTTATGGATCTGATCTTTTCTGCTTGATTAGCCATCTACAGGCCCTTGTCCTTGGGGTTGCCCCATTTGTTGTTGTTGCATCATTTGTGCAGCTTCCATCATTTGTTGCTGCATTTCCTGCCTTTCAGCTTCTGTTGTTCTTACTTCACCTGGTATGCCTAGCAGATCTGCCACATAGTCACCCACCTTCATAGGATTTACTAGCATTTGACCTTGCGGCCCCATGGCTTGGGTAATCTGCATGAACTGCATTACACTGTTAATGTTGTCTGCGTTGCCTGCTAGTGCCAAAGGTGACACAGGCTGAACAGAAACTTCTAGCCCATTGATCTTCAATGGCAGCTCAATCATGCCCATTTCGTCCATTAGGTTTAGAGTTCTGCCCACAATAGGGTACATAATTTCATCGATCATTCGACCAAAAGCAGCCCCAAGATTGGCTGATAGGTCCTTCATGCGTTCCATGATTTCTGTAGCAGACCTAGCAGACATTGTATCTGGGGGGAGCGAATCATCTAAAAGCATCTTCTTAATGTTCATGCGTAAGTCATTAAGCTCTATCTGTGACAGATTCGCATCCCCAGATCTTGGTAATGGCATTAGTGACGCACCCCTTGGCCCACCATTACTATTCACGGCAATGACGCTACCAGGTTGAATATTGATTGTTTGTGGGTTTAGCACCCCATCATCTACAGCAGTGAACACACCGCCAATGCTTAGACTTGCATTTTTAAGGGCCAGTTCTTTCACTTTGTTTACGGTTAAAATATCTGGTAGTGCGTAAAGTACAGGCCCCCTCCCATAGATTTCACCAGATGCTTTCATGTATCTGGCTATAATCCAAGGGAAGCTCTTTAGCTGCCGTGACACTAGCTTGTGATCACCTTCCATGGTGGACAAGCAGTAGTATATGAAACCATTGTTTGTGTAAGTAGCTTCTAGCAGCTCAATCTTTTGTGTAACCTTTTCCTTGTACTTATCGGCAACTTCTTTAGGGATATTGATGTCTGGGAATTCACGCTCCAGAACATTGAATGGTCTTTTAAATTTTCTATAAACAGTATCAACTTTGCCATTCGGCCCTTCTTCAAAGCACACATGGTAAGCTGGTACAGCTGTGAATCTAATAGGGCGTGTATCATCGCCAGATGGCTGGATAAGCAGGCATGCAGTGCCAATGGCTAGATCCAACAGCATTTCACCCATAGCCAGATCAAAACCACTTTGACGCATGATTCCAAACATTCTTTCTGTGTAGAAGTCTAGAACACGCTGTGTTTCGATGTGTTGGTTCTGTGGTATTTGGTTTCCCGGAACTAGGCGACACCAAGCTCTTTGGGGAGGAAATAGACTAGATTGGATTCTATTAGCAAAGCGGGATGTGCTATGAACCGCAGTGCTATCAAAGACCCTTTTGTTCTTCCTAGTCCCGGGAGTATCTGCTTCATAAAAACCATCATAAAGGTTACGCATTGGCAAGGCGAATTCATACGCCTGTTCATATTCAGATCGCCAATGTTCCTTGTGACCTTCTGCAGCTTTGAAGCGTTTTTTAATTTCTTTAAGGTTTAGTTCTGCCATTATGCCTTACCTGTTTTCTTATGCCTATTGGCAAAGTTTCTGGCAGCTTCTTTAGAACCAAACCCCCATGCCTTTAGAGCTAACGCCAACCTTGTTGGCTCGCCATTAGGTTTCTTCATTGGGCCGTCCATACCCCCAAATCTGGCAGCAAATTTTATTCTGCGTGCATCAGTCCCAGTTTTCTGTGGACGCTTTAGGTTAGCACCTTCTGTTTTCTTGAAATGCTTTCTGCCTGCTTCATTCAAGCCACCACTAGGATTCTGGAATCGTTTAGCTACCATTGGAATCTTCCTTTGGCGGGTGGATTGGCTCGCGGTGCTTTGGATTTCTTACATACACTTTAGCCATAAGGATTCCCCTGGCCCATGTCCATTCCATTAGGTGGTGAAGGGATAGGCGGCTTTCTGCCTGCAACTTCTTCCATAAGGGATGCTTGGGCTCTTTTTCTATCCCTATTGGTGATTCTACGGGGAGGCTTGTTAGCATCTGCCATTTGCCTAACCATATCATCACGCTGTGTTCGCATTGTTGCAGACATCAACCAGTCCTTGGATTCCTAACACCTAGTGTTGTTTGTGTTGCCTGATTCTGCCCAGCCGCCTGGTTCTGCCCACCAATCCTAGATGTATCCATCAGAATTGATTGTGATCCACGTCTGGCTCTACTACGTGCAGCAAATCTTTTGCTTTCACGCTTGCCTTCTGCTGCAGCTGCCGCCTCACGCCGTGACAATGTATCATCAACATTGCTAGGTGGAGGTGGTGGAGCTTTAGGACTTTTGAAAATGCCACCCATACTAATACCTCGCTAACATATAATAATCCGCACCTTCTGGGCCGTAATTTTTTAACAGCCCTTCATTGTTAAAGTAACATCTTTTAGCCCACTTTAGAGCCAAAGCATTTTCAGAGCAGACAGTGATTTGCAGGCGTTTCAGACTGTGTTTGCTCATAGCGTAGTCAAAAATGCGCATAGAAGTTCGATGGAATGGCACAACAGATCGGCGTATATTTTCTGTTGTTGGGATTAGCCATGCTTCATAAACGCCATCCCATAATCTTATAAAACCAAAACAACAAACCACTTCGCCATTTACTATCCCGGTAAAGGCTTGCCCCGGTGGGCTGTTTTCCACAACCACTTGCCCATAGTTTGGGTAGGTGTCATAGAATCTTTGGTCATATTCATTCATCTTAATCATGTGAATATGATGCGGTATGAAGTCCACAACCTTGTTAGTGGGGTAGCCTATGGCTGTCTTTTCATTTAATTCAGCTGCCGAAAACATCAAAATCTAATACCTTTGCATTTCTGGCAACACCCATGCCTTGTGGTCTACGGGTCATGCCTTTGTGTTCACCACCCCCTAAGAACAGATAAGCAGCTGCGTCAGCCACGTGCGAATGTTCATTTTTATTTGGGGTATCCCTAAAACGTTCCTGCCCAGCCCCAATAGAAACACGCTTGAAGTGGTAGCCACCTGATAGTGCCTTGCGTAATCTTTGGCATTTCTTGTCTAGCAGGAAGCCAGGTTTGCCATCAATTAGCCTTCCCATAGGGATAGCCATGGCTTCACGCCTTGTCCTAAAATCATTGGTATGTGTGGGTCTAGCCAAGATTCCATGCTGTTTAAGATGGTCAAAGGCAGTAGATTCAAAGATCTGGTCACGCTGCATACCAGCTGGATCACCCCACACAGATATTTCCATCCGGGGGAAATGTGTATCAATTGCAGACTTTAGGGCTGTAACAAACCTATTCAAGCCCATGTCAAAGGTCACAAGCTCATGCAGGACATGCCATGTACCATTACGCATACGCTGGGCAAAAGCAGCTGCTGGTGTCAATCCAAAGTCTAATCCTATGTGTATAGGCAGTGTTGGGTCTACTTCCAGATCTGCAGCCATAAGGTTATCATTGTATTCAGACCAGACTGGCTTGCCTTCTTGGACGTAGGTGTAGTCACCTTGTGCATAGCATTTAATCCAATCAGCGTTCTTTCCCCCCAGAAGCTGGTCATAATAGCCATCGACTAGGTTGTTAAGGTTTTCTGCTTTGGGGTTTGTCTGCCACCACTTGCCCGCCTGGTAGATATATCCTTGTGCTTCTGGCATATCTTCCGGGACATTTTGTGGATCTATTTCAAGAACCCCGCCGGGTTGTCTAAAAAATTTCCAACCAAATTTTCCTGTTGGCGTTTCTTTTTCTGCTAATCGATAATACCAGTGATCATCATCACAAGGGTTTGTATCAAGGATAATTCCACGCCATGTTGGGCCGCCATCCATCTTGTTAGGGAATCTTCCTACTCTGTGGCTCAACCCTTGTATGACTGCAACCGGGAGCTCACGAGCCTCATTGACCCATGCCCCTGTCAATTCCAAGGACAACAATTTGCGCACGTCTTTAGCATCATCAAGGGCCAGGAAGATAACTTCACAATCAATCCCTGCAGCACCTTCCCTACTAGGTAGCTTGATGTGGTGGGTAATTGGTGGGGCATATCGCACCGGGCCATAAATTTCTTCCGGGGCAACTTCCAACCAGGTCTTTAGGGTTGTAGTTCGCAGCATGGGGTGTGTGTTTCTTACAATGGCGAATCTTGTATATTTGATGCCATCCCTTGGACTGGCTTTTTGTTGGATGGCTCGCTTCAAAATTTCTGAACAGCAGGCATAGGACTTGCCAGATCCAACAGGCCCCATAA
>MDTE01064888.1_pt1 | contig 33020 bp, 22 predicted proteins | sample 811231 | NCBI WGS metagenome assembly MDTE01 (sample SAMN05326651, study PRJNA326480) | marine metagenome | isolation source: seawater | place: Indian Ocean: Red Sea | collected 2010
CCGAGGTTGAAGCCGAACCCGAGGTTGAAGCCGAACCCGAGGTTGAAGCCGAACCCGAGGTCGAATCCGAACCCGAGGTTGAAGCCGAACCCGAGGTCGAAGTCGAACCCGAGATGGTTGTTGAGACCGTGCCGTTTGTCGATCGACTTCAACGAACAACGGTACCGGTTCCGCCGGCCGTGCCAGGGGTAGAGTCCGTTTCAGAGGACCGATCTCGTATCGAGGCTCTTGAACAGGAAATTGGCCGGGCGCAAGGACTGTTGGCTGATGCGCGTACTTCCGCAGATCAGCGCGAACAGGAACTACAGGAGTTGGTTCGAAACCTGAAGGAACGATTGGAAAACTCGCAGCGTGATCTGGAATCTGTCCGTGGTCAGATGGTTGAGACTGCGGGTGTTCATGAATCCACCAGAAGCCGAGAGCAAGAACTCGACGCTCGGGTCCGGGATATGGAAACCGAGGTGAGCGAATTAACCAACGCGTTGACGCGTGAAAAGCTTGATCGGGAGCAGGCTGACAGGCAATCCGAAGAGAAATTAATCGAGGCCAAAGAGCAGTCGACGGCAAAAAACAATCGTATTGAAGCTCTCGATGCTGCTCTTAAGGAAGCGCAATCAGAATACGCGCAGCTGGAGCGTACGGTAACAGAGAAGGAACAGAGTCTGCAGCAAAGTCGTGTCCAACTGGAAAGCCAGACAGAAAAGGCTACTCGCGACCAGAAGACGTTCGATGAAGTGAATCGCGCCCTGGAGGAAACCAGAGGAGCGTTGCGATCTCGTAATGAGGAGATCAAGCAGATGGAGGAAGCCGCGGCCACACGTGTTCGTGAGCTGGTCGAATTACGCGACTCGCTCGTTCGTGCGACTCGTGAGCGGGCTGAGCTACTCCCTATCGTGCAACGGCGCGAAGCGGAGCTGGAGGAAGAGCGCTCCAAAGGACATGAGATGTCCCGCGAGCTGGTACAGGTTCGAAGCGAGTTACGCGACAAAGTTCGGTTGGCAGAACGTCTGCTGGTCAGTTGCGATGAACTTAAAGAAGAGAGGGAAGATCTGGCGGAGCGGGTTGGCCAGTATCGTTCGAACGTCGAGGACCAACGCCGCGCTCTGGATGATGCCACGACCACGATACAGAAATTGGAGCAGCTGGTTTCGGATCTAAATGGCCGTGTCGATACACTGGATAGCGAGAAGTTGAGCGCCCGGGTACGAATGGAGGAAGCGGAGCGTCTGGCCCGGGAACATGAAGCCCGATGGGCCTCGCGCGATGCGGTTCAAGGCAAAATCATTGCGCAGATGAGTGACCAGCGGAATGAACTGCATGATTGGGTATCGTGGGCTCGTAATGAATTGGCCCGTTTATCTGGCGCAATGCAGTCCCTTGTAGACAAAGGGCAGACCCTTTTGGACGCGCAGAGCGGCTCCGAAGAAATCGACCCCCTCCCGGAAGCCCCCGAACGACGTAAATCCGTAGACACCTACTTGAAGGAATCGATTGCTACAGCGCCAGTGGAACCTCCATCGGTACCACAGGCTCCAGCTGTACCAGAGGCTCCTGTGGTGGAAGTTGTTGCGGACGATGAGCCTGTTTCTAGCGCGAACTTCTCTTCGCCGGTCCGGGGGATTTGGAAGGAAGACGAATTATCCGGTAGTTCAGAAGCCGAAGTCGTCAATGATGAGCAACCGTTGGATCCCTACCAGGGCTCGTCTCTGAACCGTTCTGCGGGAGAAAGCCCGGGAGTTGGCTCTTGGGAAGCGGTCGATGGGAAATGGAAAACCTCTACGGCCGAATCCGAAGAAGCGGAAGCCGAATCCGTTGTAATCGAGGAGCCGGTAGAGCAGGTGGAAGCCGAAGAGGCAGATTTCGAAGCGGAGAGCGTCGAGGAAGCTCTGGAACCGGGTAACGACGAATTACCGGAAGAGATCGCCGATGAGCCTGAAGAGTTAGAAGCAGAGCCCGTTGAAGTGGAAGAGACCATAGACGAGGCGATGGACGAGGTTGCGCAAGAGTCTGAACAGAACTCTGCGCCGACGGAAGAGGAAGCTTCGGCCGGAAGCCTTGATCCGATTGACTCCTTTCTAAACAACCTTGGTGGAACTGCGCCTTCCGAGTCAGAGGAAGAAGAGCAGGAAGATACTCCGGACGAGGAACCCGTTGATACTCGAGAAGAGGATTAGCTCGACCGCTGTTCTCGTAGTTGAAAGAGTCTCGCAGCGGATGTCTTGAGATATCCGGGAATGTCCTTGCTGCGTTTGATCTCTTTCAGCTCTTTCTGGGTCAGGTCGGGAAGGAAGCGCAGCGCTAGTCGTGCTGGCGTCTTCGGGTTATTGATTAGCGCGTGTTTGATGGCTCTATTTTTCACCCAATCGCGCCGCGTGGCGATTTCTCGGATGATTCCATCCGATAGAGATTTGTTCTTGGCGAAGTCTACGACTTCTTTTTCGGTGAGCCGAGGGCTTTGTAACACCGCTGCGGCTACAATCGTTTTGGCATCGCGTATGAGCATTTGGCGCACGCCCTTATTTCCAAGCATCGCCAGACGTACCCGTTGCGCAACACTCATTTCTCGAAGTTTCTTGGCGGAGATGTTGTTTTTGCCGCCCAGCGGACCATCTTCCTCTTCACTCTCCGAGAGTATCTCACCAAATTCCTCGTCCTCTAAGCCCAGCTCGTCGAATCCAAGAGTGATCAGCTCGGGGTCGTATTCTTCGTCTTCGTCTTCGTCGTCATCTTCGTATTCGTCGTCGTCTTCGTAATCCGCGTCGTCTTCTTCCTCGTCATCCGCAGAGGATTCCTCGTTTTGCTCAGCAGCCAAGGCTTCCAGGTCAATCGCTTCCTCTTCGTCTAGCTCGTCCCCTTCTTTGGCTACCCCCATGATGGATTCTACGACTTCGTTGTAGCCTGGCAGATCGGAGATATCGATTCCTTGTCGTACACAGGTTTCAACGGCCGAAGTGATCAGGCGCATCGGCGTGTTGTAGTTGAAGTATAAGGACTCCACGATCTTGGGATGTTCCGCGATACGAACCTGGTTCCTTGCGACGATCTCCAGCATGCGCCCTTCGCCATGCGCTGCCACATGTGCGACGGTTGCATTTGGTGTAAGCCGGTTCAACAAAATCGACTCAATGACATCGGCTTTGTCCATAGAGGAGAGCGCGATCTGGTGAAGCACCCCCTCAGACTCCAGCGCCTGGGAAGCACCAATCAAGATTTCAGGCGTAAATTGTGCGAGCGTATCTTTCGCCTTGGTGGCGATCTCCTGGTTCGTGTCCTGCGCCAGGAAACAGGTCGCCGCGACGAGGGCCTCAGAAGGCATGGGCATGACACCTGTAGCCACCGCCGATCGTGCTCGGGGAGGTGCCTGTGGGACAACGAACTTTCGATACTGTTCGGGAACCGCTTGGATACTTACCGTGAGCGAATCTGTGCTGGTCGTAGACATGATCTCTTTGGAATACGTAGATATCTATAGAGAGTGTACGATGTTTTATCGTTTATGTCAGATGGTAGGATTGTCGTCGAAACAGGTTTTCAAGATAGGAGAATCCAGGCTGTAGAGCGTCATAAGACACTGTAACAGAGGGCTACATTCAGTAAGGCTCGCCAATGGGGGATCATTCTGTTAGAGAATTCGCCCTTAGGAGAGGTGACCATGGCTCGAATTCTTCTCGCAGATGAAAACACGCTGGTGCTCGATCTTATGCAGATCTTCCTGTCGGAGGATGGGCATGAACTCTGTTCGGCGAAGGATCGTGATACGCTGATGCGCCTTGCTCGCGAGAGCGACGGTGTCTTCACCATGTTGGTGGTATCTGCAGATATGGAGCCTGGGTACCTCACTGGGCTTATCAACGAGGTTCGTCAGCTATCCAACGTAGCCAGAGTCCCGGTCCTTGTCACCGTTCCACCGGGAGCTACCGGGATTTCGGAAGAGCTCGCGGGCTTGCAGGGCGTCGAGACTCTGCAGAAGCCGTTCGATCGAGGCTCCTTTTTGGCGAGTATTCGGTCGATTCTACTTTTGGACGGTGGGGACCAGCAACAACAGAGCTCGGTACCAGCACCGGCCGGATCACCTGTACTCTTAGCGATAGCGGATAACGATAACCGTCCTGTAGAGGATCATGTAGACGTTCAGGCGGTACTGACACCGAAGACGGAAGAGCTCGTGTCCAAGTGGTTGGAAGAGCATGGTGCAGAGGTCGTAGCTCGTGAGACACGCGCGTATCTGGAAAAGACGGCGCCCACGGTATTGGCGGAAGTTGCCTGGAAAGTTGTACCGGAGTTGGCCGAGGACATCATTCGAGCTGAGATCGCACGATTGGGTCAGGAAAACGAAGAATTAGAATCGACAACAAGGTCGAAGAAGAAATCATGAGCGGTTTGGCAAGTCATTACGATCCGAAAGAAGTAGAACCCGGGCTCGATGAAGCCTGGGAAACAGGTGGGTATTACCGTGCAGAATCTGTGTCGGAAAAACCTGCCTATTGTATTTGTATTCCGCCACCCAACGTCACGGGTGTTCTGCATATGGGACATGCTCTTGTATGTACGATTCAGGATATCCTGACGCGCTATAAGCGGATGGATGGTTACAATACATTATGGTTACCCGGTACAGACCATGCCGGTATTGCTACGCAGATGGTTGTAGAGCGGGAGCTTGCTACCGAGGGAAAGAGCCGGTTCGATCTGGGGCGAGAGAAATTTCTCGAACGCACATTCGAATGGAAGGAGACCTACCGCGATCGTATTGTGAACCAGATGCGTCGCCTGGGTGTTTCTGTCGATTGGAGCCGTGAACGCTTTACGCTCGACGAAGGCTACTGTGAAGCAGTCCGCACTGTATTTGTGCAGCTCTACAAAGAGGGCCTTATTTACAAAGATCATCGTCTCGTGAATTGGTCTCCCGGTATTCAGACGGTCTTGTCCGATCTGGAGATCGACTACAAAGAGATGAATGGCCACCTCTGGTATATGCGGTACCCTCTGGCCGACGATCCAGACGTATATGTGACGGTGGCGACGACTCGTCCCGAGACGATGTTGGGAGATACAGCGGTAGCCGTACATCCGGAGGACCCGCGGCATAAGGATCTGATCGGACGTGATGTTCTTCTTCCCCTGGTCGGTCGCCGAATTCCCATCATTGGGGATGACGTTGCCGTCGATCTTGAGTTCGGCACGGGGGCCGTGAAGATCACTCCAGCCCACGACTTCAACGACTTTGAGACGGGCAAGAGAAATGACCTGGAGAAAATCTCGATTCTGACGGACGAAGCCAGCCTGAATGATAATGTGCCGGAAGAATATCGGGGCCTGGATCGTCTGGAGGCTAGAAAGAAGATCGTGGCCGATCTTGATGCGCTGGGACTTTTGGAGAAGGTCGAGGATCATGTCCACTCGGTGGGTCACTGCCAGCGGACCGGCATTGTGGTTGAGCCGATGCTCAGCGATCAATGGTTTGTGCGGATTCAACCCCTGGCGGAACCAGCCATTGATGCCGTACGCACCAAGGACATCCGCTTTGTCCCAGAGACCTGGGAGAAGACCTATTTCAACTGGATGGAAAATATTCGTGACTGGTGTATTTCACGCCAACTCTGGTGGGGGCATCGTATCCCTGTCTGGTATTGTAGGGATTGCGGCGCAGAAATCTGTGAAATGACAGATCCGACGACATGTTCGTCGTGTGAGGGGACAAACCTACAGCAGGACCGAGATGTTCTCGATACCTGGTTCAGCAGTGGTCTGTGGCCCTTTGCAACCCTTGGATGGCCTGAAGAGACCGATGATTTAAAGACCTTCTATCCCAACACGGTGATGGAAACCGGCTTTGATATCATCTTCTTCTGGGTGGCCCGCATGATCATGATGGGTCATAAATTCATGGGCGAGTCACCATTTAGCGATGTGTATCTGCACGCCATGGTTCGAGATGAACATGGTGAAAAGATGAGCAAGACCAAGGGGAATGTCATCGATCCCCTGGATGTCGTGGATGAACATGGGGCGGACGCCTTACGTTTCACCCTTGCGATGATGGCAGGGCAGGGGCGTGACATAAAGCTCAACGTTTCGCGTGTCGAGGGGTATCGGAACTTCTGCAATAAACTGTGGAATGCGACCCGATTCGTTGCGATGAGCACAGAAGGTCTAGACGAAGAGGGATATCAGAGAGGTCTGAAGGCAATGGATGGTCATGCAGAGCAGTGGATTCTGCATGAATTGGACACCTGCATTGAGGCATCCCATGCAGCATTAGAAGACTACCGGTTTAACGATGCTGCCTCGGCCACCTATCAATTCGCATGGCATGTCTTCTGTGATTGGTACGTGGAGTTGGCCAAACATCCTCTGCGAAATGATGATGATCCAGCCGGAAAAGAGGCCGTGCAGGCGGCGCTACTCTATTCCCTGGAGACGATGCTTCGCCTTCTCCATCCCATGATGCCCCACGTTACGGAGCGGTTATGGGGATCCTTGCCTGACTTTGTCCGTGGTAACCATCCGATGTTAATCGTTGCCGATTGGCCCCATCGCGATGCGCGCTTCACGGTAGATCAGAGCGCGGTTCAGGCCCAGGAACACGTCAATGCGATGATTTCTGCGATCCGAAATGTTCGAGCGGAACGGCAGGTATCCCATAAAACCCAGCTCGTCGCGACGATCTCCTGTCAGGACTCGGCCATGCGTGCGGGGCTTGAGGCCGGAGCCGACCAGATTCGCGCCCTCTGCCGATTAGCCGAACTTCATTTCGATTCCTCCGAACAGGCTGAGCCCACAGATGGTGCGGCGCTATCCCTGGTGGATGGAGCCCAGCTTCTGGTGGAGATCCCCCTCGACGAACAGGGCAAAAACGAAGAACAAGCGCGCCTGGATAAAGAGATCTCTCGATGTGAAGACACGGTCTCGCATATTCAACGAAAGCTGAACAATCCCAATTTCGTTGATCGGGCCCCCGATGCTGTCGTGGAACGAGAACGCGCTCGTTTAGAAGCGGCTCTTGAGGAGCTGAGCACCTACCAACAGCAACGAAGCCAATTGGACTGATCAGGGATGGAGTGCGTGCCAGGCTAGCTTCGGCACCTTTGTAAAGCTGGGGCAGTATTCCATTTCCAGCATGCTCTTCGCCACTTGCTTCATACGCCGATGCGTAACGAACCACGGTGGGAAGGGGGCGGGACGGAATGGTCCGCGAATCACGGCTTTCTCCACGTTCTCCAACATAAATGTATTGTGAACGAAGCCAAGCCCGCTCTGAATGTCCTCTAATGTACTGCCCGGGTAGGCTCCCCACGGGGTGGTACCCAGGGCAAAACACATCGCTGGCCAATGGTTGATACCCACCGCACCGTATCGAAGATCTCGAATGGCTTGTTCCAGAGCTTCTGCCATGGCGGGTGAAGCAGCCGTTTCGGGGTGGATCAATATGCAAGCATTCAATGTTCCCCAGAGACGGTTATTACAGAACGATACGGCGTTCTTGAGGAAGGCGATCGGATCGTCTGCCTCGAGTCCCGTTTCGGCAAAGATCGAACAGAAGGCCTCGGTCTGGAAACAGATCTCATCTTCTCCATCGGGATCAACATCAGGGATGATGCCCCACGGGAGTGTTCCATTACTACGCTCTCCAATCTGTTGCGCATTCGGGTGGTCCGCGATGAAGGCATCGAAACGCTCTTCGGCCCCGGGGTAATAGGCGACTCGATTCGGAACCGATTGGAAGGTTCGAATAATTTCGTCACGGAACGAGCTGCGTAGAGACCAGCTCTTATGCTGAATGAGTACACGTGCGGCGTTACAATTAAAGCCGCCATTATTACCTAACATCGTGACGACATTTACCGCCTGGGTCGACAGATCCTTTGCTGTCCACGGTCCCGGCACAACGATCACAGGGCTCACATTTCCCAGCTCCGATGTTATGGGCTTGGTGTTTATGGGGTTTCCGGAGGCTTTCCGCTCTTCTCGTTCTGGACCGGGGGGACCCCATACAATCGCGTCGTGGGTGTGATGAGAGCCGGTAATGTGAATCGAGCTGATGCTGGCATGGTTGCAGAGATAGGCTCCCACATCTCCAGCCCCATAGACGACGCGGAGGAAATTTCTTCGAACGAGCGGATCGAAGGCTTCTTCGATCAATGGCCCCAGATAATCGTTCACTGGGTTCATCTTCAGAATACAGGTCTGGTGTTCCAGGAAAATCTTATCGACGACATCCAGAGGGGCAATGCTGGCAACGTTTCCCGCGCCAAGAACAAGAGAAATACCCGGTGTTGGACGGTTTTCTGGAGCGTATGCCAGGCCCATATTTTCTTCGACGGAATCTTTATCTGCGGAAGAATTAAGTAGGGCTTCTGCACGAAAACCCTGGAACATCAGGCGATCGTACCGGTCTGCAGGTAGAACCCGCACGTAGACTCGGCCATCTCTCTCTTCGATGGCATTTTTGGGAAGTCTGGGTTTTCCGGTGTCACGAATATCCCGCAGAGAGTTTTCGAACAGGCGAAGGCAACGGCATAGGATGACAGGGCCACCGAGAAGCTCTTCTCCGTAGACCCAGGAGCTATTCGGCATGCCTTTATGTTCTGTCGCCGCACGGACCCATTTATCTGCGATAGTATAGATCCGGTCGCGCATCTCTCCGACCATCGCAATGCGCTCATCCAGCCCAAGGCCTATCAACTCATCACTCGCTTCTCCTAGTTCGAGAAGATACTGATCGATTTCCTGGTGGGTTGTCGGTGGATGAGCCATTCGAGCCTCCTTCGAAGACAGGGGTTGAGAGTGTAGGGTGATAGGCTATTTCGGGTCAATCACGCAGTTCCAGGAAGGGGATACGTAGGATTGACCACAGCGAGTCGACTCGTTAATTTGAAATCATTGAGTAGACGTTCTCCTGGATGCGTTAGGGCTGGTGGGAAAGATTAATCCGGATTTTGATCGTTGTTTTCGTCGTGGGCAGCAGCTCATCTCTCGGGGCGAGACCCTTCAGGCTTTGGATGCATTTGCCGAGGCGATGGAGAAGATTGAACCGACGGAGTCGCCCAACGAGTATACGGTCTGTGCGTTTCAATCGGCGGCCGCAGCGCGTAAAGCCGGTTGGCATCAGGAAGCCGATCAGTTTTTGTCCATGATCGCGCGTTTTGAATCGGCACCGACGCGAATCCGTCTGCGTGCTGCGTCTGAACGAGTGGAACAAGCGATGGACTGGTTGGCTGCCGATGTGGCCTTGAACGCGTCCTTAGAGGCGGTTGCATTAGCAGGCGAGCTGGATGTGCCAGAGATTATGGCGCAACAATATGGGAATATGGGCCTGATTGAGATGCGGTTGGGAAACTACGACGCCGCTCACGACAACCTTTTGCGTTCGGCAGCTCTGTATGGAGATCTCGGCGACGCAACGAACCAGGCTCGAGCCTGGGCGGCGTTGGGTAGTGTTGCGGTGAAGATCGATGACTTCAAGGCGGCGGAAGATTATTTCTCCGACGCCTATGAAGCTCTACTCTGGCTGGAAGACTTTGAACAGGCTGCGATTCCGCGAGCACAGCACGGTCATCTTCTGCGCCGCCAAGGGGACTTCCACAGGGCCTATAGCGTCCTTTTGGAAGCCGAATCTCTGATGGAGGAAGGTTCTCTCCGTCGTATAGAATTGAACCTGGATCTGGCCGGTGTTGAGATGGAGTTGGGACATTGGGATCAGGCATGGCAACGGATCGGCGATGTCGATGGGATGACGCCGGGCCTTCGTGCGAAGGCTCGCTACGCCCAGGTAGATTGGTACGTCGGTTATGGACGCCTTGGTGATGCTCTGGAGGCGGTGGAAGAGTCCTACGCTCTTTTTGCGAGCCGATCCGATAAGCAGGGTGTGCTAGCTACGAGCATTCTGCGTGCTCGTATACTCTGGGCCATGGGAAAAGCCCCCGAAGGCTTGCCCGATTTTCAGGAGATTGGAGAGCTACCCAATATCCGTCTTGTGCTGGAATTGTTTTCCATTGAGCGATCTCTGGCAAAGGGGGAACTGGATGTGGCCGTATCGCTACTGCGTGGTGTGGCTAGGCTCGGCAAAGAGCTACGTTTGGGGGCCCATCTGCAACAGGTTCAGACCATGGCCGGTCTTGTAGTCTTTCTTCAGGGGAAGCGATCCGCTGAGGAGTTGGAAACGCACACTGCCGATAGCGCTGAGATTCTAACGTCGATAGGGGCATACACCACAGCAAGGAATATGTTGGTCCGTACTGCGCTCTGGCTCGCACTCTACGAATCCTATGATGCGGCGGAGAGACTTCTGGACATCGCGGCTGAAATTGTAGCCCAGGTTTCTCAATGTCCCGTACCAGAATCGACGGGGCAATCCGTGGAACAGGTGGAACGATTAATTGCGATTGGTCGCGGGCTGAGCACAACGGATCTCGTGCGTAAACCCTCAGAAAATTTTCAGATCCGAAGCGTTGATCAGGCGATCACTGCGTGGTCTAAGAACGATGAAAAGTCCTTTGCTGCGGTATTGCATGACCTGTCGAATCGGGAACACCATTTCCTTGCGACTACATTACGTTCGTTTTTCCACAGCCGTTGGGGTTGATATTCCCTCAAAAGACCCCATGTTGTACGATGAAGTTGGATCGTAGGTAGACCCAGGCTTCGAAAAAAAACCTGTTGCGAATCAAACGGTAGTGGAATGAAGCGAGACCCCAAAGACGATGACAGTCGTGGTGTGGAGATAGAAGATATCGAGTCCCAGGACGGAGCCGAACTAGACGGTTCTGTAGAGGAGCTCCCCCTACTTCCTCTGCGAAATGCGGTTTTATTTCCGAGCGCGTTGATGCCTATCGTCGTAGGGCGCCCCAAGACCGTTGAGCTTTTGCAGCATGTAGAGACGCACGGCGGCATCATCGCGGTTCTCACCCAACGCGATAAAGAGGTCGAGGAACCGACTGCGGAGGACTTTTACGAATATGGTACGGCTGCTCGCATTCTAAAGGTGATGCGCGGTGATGACGAAACCTACCATGTGATCGTACAGGGACTACGACGTTTTCGGTGTTTACGACTCACGCAGGAAGAACCGTTCCTGATGTCGAACATCGAATGGGTGCCAGACTTTGATTATGACCCGGCGGATCCCGCTCTTCAGGCCCTGGGCAAGAATATAAAGGAGACGGGGCGAGAGCTGATCGCGCTCATCCCCGATCTGCCAGAAGGGGCTGCCGAGTTGGTGGCTCAGATCGATGATCCGGGTCGGCTTTTATACCTGGTTATGGCCCATCTCGGCGTCCCGGTAGAAGAGAAGGTACAGATCCTATCCGAAGTAGATGTTGGGTCAGCCCTCCGGCGTACGCTCGAATTACTGCACCATCAGATCGAAGTCTTGCATCTGTCCAACAAGATCAATCGTGAAGTGAAAGGTGAGATGGACCGCAACCAACGTGAATTCGTTCTGCGGCAACAGCTAAAAGCTATCCAGCGAGAGCTGGGTGAACTGGAAGGTGCAGAGTCAGACTTAGACGACCTGGAAGATCGTCTGATGGCAAAAGAGTTGCCAGAAGAAGCTCGCCAGGCGGTGGAGAAGGAATTCCGGCGGTTGCGAATGCTACAGCCAGCTTCTCCGGAATATGGTGTGGCGCGGACCTGGTTAGAGTGGATCTCCGATCTACCGTTTACCGAGGTATCTATAGATCGCCTGGATATCGAAAAGGCTCGCGAGATTCTCGATGAAGATCATTACGATCTGGAGAAAGTAAAAAAGCGAATCCTCGAATATATTGCTGTTCGAAAATTGAACCCGGATCTGAAAGGGCCCATCCTTTGTCTGGTGGGTCCACCTGGCGTGGGTAAGACGTCTTTGGGCGAATCGATTGCGCGTTCCCTTGGACGAAAGTTTGTACGGGTTTCTCTTGGTGGTGTCCGAGATGAGGCGGAGATCCGTGGCCATCGACGCACCTATGTTGGAGCCATGCCTGGAAAATTCATCCAGCAGCTACGCCGCGTGGATGTCATCAACCCGGTCATGATGCTCGACGAAGTGGACAAGGTCGGTCGCGATTGGCGGGGCGATCCCACCAGCGCCCTTCTTGAGGTGCTCGACCCAGAGCAGAACCATAATTTCATGGATCATTACCTGGACATCCCCTACGACCTCAGCAACGTGATGTTCCTCGCGACTGCGAACCAGACGGACACAATCCCGAGTCCACTCCTCGACCGAATGGAGGTCATTCATCTTCCAGGCTACACCTACCACGAGAAGGTAAACATTGCCCGGAAGCATCTGATCTCCCGTCAGATCGAAAAACATGGCCTTACCGAGAAACAGTTTCGTCTCCCCGATGAGAGCCTGTCCTATGTCATTCACCGTTATACCCGAGAAGCGGGGGTGCGATCACTGGAGCGACGTATAGCCGACCTTTGTCGTCAGGTGGCAGTGCGCGTTGTGAACGAAGAATGGAAAAAGAAGAAAGTCGATGTGCGGCGGGTAAAGAAATTCCTCGGAGTCGAACAGTACAACCCGGAATCTGCGGATGAGATTGAAGTAAGCGGTGTCGCGACCGGGATGGCGTGGACACCTACCGGGGGAGATATTCTCTTTGTTGAAGCGACCAAAATGCCAGGCAAAGGTCGTTTACGCCTTACGGGTAAGTTGGGCGATGTAATGAAAGAGTCGGCCGAGATCGCAGTCAGTCTACTCAAAGCTCGCTTCGAAGACTTTGGGATTGATCCAGTCGAGTTTTCTGAGCTTGATGTGCATGTCCATGTACCGAGCGGCGCGATCCCCAAAGACGGACCCAGCGCAGGAGTCACACTCTTCACGGCTCTAGTGTCGTTATTTACGGACATCAAAGTCCGTGGTGATGTGGCGATGACCGGTGAAGTCACGTTGCGTGGTCTTGTAACACCAGTGGGTGGAATCAAAGAGAAGGTGTTGGCTACCTTACGGGCCGGTATCTCTGAGATCATTCTCCCCGAGCGGAATCGAAAAGATCTTCAGGACATTCCAGACGATGTTCGCGCGCAGTTGAAGTTCCATTTTGTTCAAAATGTGGAACAGGTTCTTACAAAGGCTCTGTCATCGAAGATTCGACGAAAACGTCGCGCTTCGTCTGCTCTACCTACGACAACCGCTTCTGACGTGAACTAAACGTGTTGTCTTAGGAGGCCTTTGCGGCCGGAATCAAGATGGACTGTAGTGTGTCCATTCCCGAGCTGACGTGAACATGCACGACGGGACGCCCTCGCTCTTGTAGCGCTTCTACGTCGCCGAGAGCCTGCGCCAGGGTAAGCCGCTGAAGCTGGTCCCGGTGGCCTCCTGTCTCGCTCGGCTCCATTGTGCAAACCAGATGGACAGCGTCATCACTGCCCCCCTTATGCAGTTGTCCGGTGGCGTGTAGATAGCGTGGGCCGAACGACGGTACAACAACGAGTCCGAGATGTTCGCTGAGTTCCTCTGCCAATGTTCGAACGCTTTTTTCGAATATTGGGGAGGGAGGCAAAAATAGGAGCAGTGAGACTAGCCGTTTCTCGGCTCGAGCCTGTGTAAACAGCGATTCGATGTCCGTAGATGATGCGGAATTGACGGGCGTGGAATTGCTGGGCGTCGATTCACCGGAGCCTAGCTGTCGGCGCGCCAACTCTTTCGCTCGGTTTACATCGGGTTCGTCGAATGGGTTGATGCCCAGGAGGAAACCGACCGTGGCGGTTAGCACATGCCACCAGACAATGTTCGCGCCGAGGCCTGTCGGTGGGATCCAGGATAGCCGACCGGCGTTGGGGTTCGCACAGTCGCCATTTTCCAGGAAGACGATTTCTGCGCCTGCCTCCAACCGTTTTGTTGGGCTTGGGATCGGCCAGACACCAACCCCTCTCTTTCCACAGCTCTCCGCGACCAACTGTTCGATCCAGGGAAGCAGATAGGCCTCATCGCCTCCAAGACTGGGGAGGACAATATTGGCTCCCATTTGGACCTGGGCAGCGATATGCGCACCTACGACAACAGCACTATGGGTTTCGGAAGACTTTTGAAGATCTTCAATGCTGCGCTTCGCGTCGTTGATCCAGCCTTGCACATCGACCCCGGCCAATAAGGCGGGAAGGGCTCCAAATGGCGAAAGGCCAGAGAATCGGCCGCCAACCGTAGGGTAACCATGGACTACCGCACGGTAGCCATGATCTTTGGCGTGCTTTTCCAGGGGGCTTCCTGGATCCGTGATGACCAGCATTCGAGATGCACCACAGCGATCTTGCATAAGATTCGCCAGAGTAGTGGCTTCTACAGTGGTGCCAGATTTGCTCCCCACCAGGACGAACGTGGTTGGGTCATCCAGGTGAGGTAGTGTTTCGTTGACCATATCGGGTACGACGGAATCAAGTACGATGAGTCGTCCGTTGGATTGGTGCTTAACTACGTGTCCAAAGGCGGAAGATCCACCCATTCCGACGAGAATGAATCGCTCGAACCCTTCGTCGGAGAGCTCGTTACAAAGGCTCTGAAGTGTATCGAGCTCGTTTTGTAATGTCGTACACGAGTGAACCCAGCCTAATCGTTGACTGATACTCTCCTGCTGCGATGGTTCGGCGGAAAAGAGCGTCGCATCTTCCTGCAGAAGTCGAGGTATGAACCGGTCTTCTCGAATACGTTCCAGATATGTTTCAACCTGTGATGCGCAGCGTTCGGAGAGGCCATCGACGAGGAAGTGCGACATAATGTGGTCCCTACAGTGTAGTGATCAGAGCAAATCTTCGATCTCTATCGCACGTTCGAGGAGCATTTCCGGGATCCCATCCCGAATGGGAAATCCGATAAGACCATCTTTTCGAATCAGAAGGCCATCTACCTCGCCTTCGACTTTGTCTCCGCCACGATCTGTGAGCTTCCTCTTCTGAATCGCTTCACTGAAGCGCCCCAACTGCTCGGAATTGGCAGGAGTCAACGTCTGATGGGTTTCTGGGCAAACCAGAATCTCTAGTAGGAAATTATCGGACGACATGTCTCTCTCCTCTAAACGGGGGCGTCTCTATAACAGACTTTATGCCACTGTGTCGCCCTTGTTATTTGGTAACCGAGCGTGAACGGCTTCGATAGGGGGGCGGGCTTTGAAGTTGATACAGTTGCAACAACGCGGATAAACACACTAGAATCATTGCGTCTGAAAACGAAAGTGAATTTATGTCCGCGGTTGTTGAGGAAATTCGAGCGTATATGGAGGAAAAGAGCGCGCTGTTCGGAGCGAATGGAAGCGTGAATTTCTTTGATCTTCTCGGTGTGCCAAATGATGCAACGACGGATCTGATTCAGAAGACATACTTTCAGGCTGTAAAGAAGATCCACCCCGATCAACTCGACAGGGTTGGCGCGTCGGAACTGAAGCAAGAGGCTGGTGAGCTGTTTCAAAAGCTTACAGAGGCCTATGAAACACTTAGCGATGTCCGTAAGCGCGCCATCTATATGCGCGAGGCCGAGAAGGTAAAAGAGGGGGGACCAACCGTTTCATCGGAAGATGAAGCGCGAATCTTTGCTCACCGTGCCAGTGTTATGCTGAAACGTTCGCAATTTCAGGAAGCAGAAACCTTCTGTCGAAGAGCGTTGGAAATCTGCCCTCACGACTTCAACTACAAGCTCGACCTGGTATGGGCCTTGTTCCAAAATCCGCATGTTGAGGCGTCGACTCGGGAAGAAGAGATTCGACCGATACTTGAGGGGATCTTGAAACAACACCCAGGGAACGCCCGAGCCCTCTATTTCATGGCTCTTTATTATAAAGGTAAAGATCAGTTGAATAGAGAGCGCCGCTATCTGACGCAGGCTCTGAATGTAGATCCCAACTACCGGGATGTACAACGAGAGATGCGATTACTGGAGATGCGCTTACGGAAGCGGAAGAAGTCCTTTATGGGTAAGCTATCGGATTTGCTAGGATCCAAAGGCAAGAAAAAGAAAGGCGGGAAGTGATTTTGAGTAGGACTATCTTCGGGGGAGGATGGATCTCAACTTGGAGCGTTTTACTCAGCCTATTATTCCTCGGATGTAGCGATGAGCCCCCCGACTTTATCGTAGATCCCGTAATAGACGCGATTGAACCACAGCTCGAGATTATACTTCCTGGCAGTCAGTTCAAGTTGCGAGGCAGTGGGTTTATCAAACCTCCTCTGGGAACGATGCGTGTGGTTTTCGACGGGCAAATGGGAGGGTTTCAGACCCTCTTCGCTGTCGAAGCATTGGTGGAAGATTCCCAGACTATGTTTGTGACATTGAACCAGACGGCATTCTCTCTATTTCCCACAGCAACCGGGACGTTTTACGGTACGATGCAGGCCGAGAGCCTCCTGGCAATCGGTGGAGAGCTGCAGTCTGGAAAGATTCCAATTTCATTCGTGGTGAGCAATAGCCTTTGGCCGGATACCCAGTTTCCGATGAATACAGTGGGGCAGCCGGGAGCACGGATCCCCATACCGGGTAGCGGTTTTCTCTTGGGAGATGAGGGGAATACGGTTGCGTTGATCAGTGGAGAATTCTCTTCCGAGAGCGGTGAGAATCTCCACCTCGATAAGGCTCCCGTCTTATTGGAGGTCGAAAATCGAAATCTGGCGAATCTTCGTCTCGGGGCCGACGTCTTTGGCATTGAACCGGGTACCTTTTTCGGTGAGCTGTCTCTTCAAAACGAACATAGCACCGGGGTGGTGACGAATTCTCTGAATCCGATCCCTGCCCAGCTCTCCTTCATACGATCCATGGTGTCCTTTGTTTCACCTGCGTCGGTTCGCCGTGGGCAGGCGTTGCGATTCGATGGGCAGGGATTTCTCGCTTCGGATCCAGAGCAGGGTGTCGCGACCCTTATGCTACTTGATGGAACGTTTTTCCGTTCGGATGGGGGCATTGATGACCATACAGGGGTGAATGCCCTGATCTTATTCCCGGATGAGATCGCGGAAGATAACCAGATGTCCGTGACTTTGCGTGGGAACGCTATGAGTGGGGATGAAGAATTCGGGGTCATACCCGGTTCCTTCTCCGGGTTGGCTACACCGTGGCTTATCGCTGGAGACGACAACGTTTTCGGTACGGCCACATCGGTCCAGATCAGTGTGCTTCCGGCTCGTCAGGTGGTTTACATCAAGGTCTTGCCCGGGTTTGACGACTCGCTGGAGGAATTCGGATTGTTGGCTGTAAAGGACGCGGTCCTGGCTCGTACTCTGCATGTGGTCCATAGGGACTATGCTGGGATCAACGTCGAATTCCGACTCGAACGTCCTGAAGATTATGTGGACTATACCGTCGTCGAGGTGGGTGGCTCGGATCCCAATGGAGCCAACCTTCTAGGGCTGGACAACACGGAGGGAAAAGACGTCGGCAACATTCGCTTCAATGATGTCATCGGAGGCTTCAACGCTCTGTCGGAAAAACAGGGCTACTATGCGTATGGAGGAGTTTTCGTTCGGTCGTTTTTCCAGTTTTCGCAAAAACATCCCCTTGGAGATAATGAGATGTCGAACGTTCGTTTCGACGACATCTTTTCCCCCGTCGCTCCTGTTTTGGGCGGAGACCCTGCCGGTCCCTTTGATAATCACCCATCCCAAAGAAATGGCGTTGTCTTCCTGGCCGTACAGGTGCTTGGGAGCCTGATAGGGAATACGGTAACCCATGAAGTGGGTCATGCGCTCGGGCTCGCGAATATTGAAGGTCGTTTCCATAATGAAGGGGATAATCCCAACTGGATTATGGATGCAGGCATCTTTCGCCCGTTTGAAGAGCGAGCAGAGATCGATGGGCAGGGGCCGGCCCATTTCTCACCGACCAACCGCGCCTATCTTGAAAATATTCTTCCGCCGGACGGTCAATGAGACGGTCGACGATCACGGTAGTAGCCTTATTGCCCCTGGTTTTCATGTATGCGGGGTGTCGCAATTCGGGACAACGCTTTCAGGAACTTGATACCTCCGCGAACCAGGACCGGGGTAATTATGTTGGCCAGGTGACCTTTTCCCTCTCCAAGGAAGTCACCTTTCAGGTGGAATTAGCGAAAACCGTCGAGGAGCGTGCCCGGGGCCTCATGTTTCGTCGGCATCTAGAGCCTCGGCATGGGATGTTGTTTCTTTTTGATGAACGTTCCCAGCACAGTTTTTATATGAAGAATACGTATATACCTCTGGATATCGTATTCATGGATCGAATAGAGGAAGGAGTCCGTGTGGTGGGCATATTGAAAAATATGCGTCCCCTCGATGAGATATCCCGCTATGTAGACGCCCCTTCGACCATGGCATTAGAAATACCTGCCGGGCAGGCCGATGCTCTTGGAATTAAGAACGGTGTCGCTGCGAAGATTGTGCTCCCATCGAGTCCGAACGGTTAGCTGGGGTCGTGGGCCTGTGTGTTGCCATCGTCAGCAGCCGAGGGTTTAACAGCAGGGGTTGATTCGGCGGATTCTTTTGTGTCCTTAGGAGCCTTGGCCTCTTTGGATTCTGCGGCGGCTTTCCCTTTCCCTCCGTCTCGTCGGCCGCGTCGACTTCGTCGTCTGCGAACCGCATCGGACTTTCCGGTCTTGGGTTTGGGCTCGGGTTTCGGTACCTCAATCTCCGAAGCCTCCGGGATCGCTTCTGTGGGCTCGAAGAAGGATGCGACTTCTTCAGCGGTCAGTAGATCTTCAAGCTGTTTCCCGTCGTTGATAGCGGCATCAAAAAGGGCTTTCTTATGCTTCTGGAGTTCGACAACCTTCTCTTCGACTGTATTTGCAGAGACAAGTTTGATTACGAAGACTGGGCGTGTTTGGCCGATTCGATGGGCCCGGTCGTTGGCCTGGGCTTCAATCGCAGGGTTCCACCAGGGATCCAGATGGATCACATAATCAGCTGCCGTAAGATTCAGACCCGTACCACCAGCCTTCAAGCTCAGTAGGAATACGGGGGGTCCATCTTCGGATTGGAATTGTTCTACAACCGCACCGCGATCTTTCGTGCTTCCATCGAGGCGGGTGGTTCGAATCTTGGACTTTTTCAACGCGGACTGTGTCAGGTCGAGAAGGCTTGTCCACTGCGAGAATACGAGCGCCTTATGTCCTTCCGATATGATTTCTTCGAGTGTATCGATGACCGTTCGTAGTTTGGAAGAGCCGGCTCGCGCCCCGAGCTCCTTGGCCTCTTCAAATGGCAAGAGGCCAGGGTGACAAGAGGCCTGACGGAGACGTAATAACGCCTCCAACATAGTGAGGCTCGGACCACCCTTGGTGGACTTCTCCATGGCACCATAGACTTGTGCGCGATAGGCATCTCGTACCGTGGCGTAGATGTGCTGCTCCTCTGTGCTTAGAGGCACATGCAGGATCATCTCGGTTCGTTCCGGCAATTCCTTGGCCACTTCTTCTTTTAGACGCCGAAGAATAAAGGGCTTGATACGCTCGCGTAGCCCGGAGAGTCGGTCTTTCAAAATCTCCGGCTTGATCTGCCCTGCCGACCGCACGCCATAGTTTCGTGCGAATGATTTTCTGCGACCAAGAAAACCAGGCATTGTGAAGTGGAACTGACTCCATACGTCATCAAGCCGGTTCTCCAATGGAGTACCCGTCATGACGAAATTATGATCCGACTTGAGTCGGTAGGCGGATTTTGCCGTCTGGCTATCTGCGTTCTTGACGTGTTGGGACTCGTCGAGAAAGACCGCATGCCAATGAATAGACGATAGCTGCTCACTGTCGATCCGTAGGAGAGGGTAGGACGTCAGGATAATATCCGTTTTGCCCTTCTCTAATGTGTCCAGGATCTTCTTTCGATTGGTGCCCTGGTACACCGCTAGGTTGAGGGTTGGGCAGAACCGCTTCGCTTCTTGTTGCCAATTGAACACAACACTGGTGGGAGCGACTACGAGAACCGGCTTTCCAGCCGCGTTTCCTTCTTCTTTTTCACGAAGAATATAGGTAAGAGCCTGTAGGGTCTTACCCAGACCCATATCGTCTGCGAGACAACCGCCATATCCCTGATCCGAAAGCCAACATAACCATGTGAAACCCTGCTTCTGGTAATCACGCAGCTCTGCTTTCATGCCACGGGGGACGGTTATGGCGTCGAGGTGCTCGGGATAGGACAACATATTTTTGAGTTGCTCAAATCGGTCGTCACCCTGGAAGTTGTCCACGGCGTCTTCGAGTGCGGCGCCTAGAGATGCCAGATATTTTGGTAATCGGCTTCCCAGAGTCTCACGAGCATGTTCGGCCTCTTCCAACAACATGCCATACCGCTCAAGCCACTTTGTCGGAACCTGCGCATAGCTCCCGTCTTGCATCTGCACGAAGCGTCGCTTTTTATGCCATGCTTTGAGTACTGCCGAAGCCGAAGCAAGTTGCTCTCCGGCTGTAAAACCGAGTTTCAGGTCGAACCAATCCATTTCGCTGCTGACACGGGCGTTTGTTCCCATATCTCCACGATTGACCCGCAGGCGGGAGAGGTTTTCGTCTCCGTAGATTGAGAAATCCGACTCAAGCAATGGTAGCTGCTCTGCCAGGAAGGACAGCGCATCTTCGCCGCTAAGGACGATATTCCATGGGTCCATTTCCGTATCGAGCTCTGCGCTCTCGATCTCTCTCGACGCTGCGACGGCCTGGAGAAGTTGGGCAAGATATTGCGCCTCATCTTCTGGGTTACGCTCGATAAGCGGTTCCGTATCGCTGCTCTTAAGGAAGTGTGGGCTATCTGGACCAGCCTCGACCGTGTCACCAGCGGGTACCGTGTATGCGAAGGATGCACGAACGGCCAGAGACATATCTTCTGGTTCCGTCAGATATAGACGTGGTTCTGGCCGCGGGGCGAGAACATTCGGGAGTCGATCCGTCAGAATTTCGGCGGGGTATCTAGACGCTAGAAGGGGCCATTCCCGTTCACGAAAACGATCGACATCTTCGTTCGCTACCGTGGGAAGTTTATCGAGTTCAAAGGCACCAAAGGTGCGAAGCAACCGTGTACCTTCATTGGTCAGAGGATGCAGGCTTCCATCACTGAGGTGCACCCAACCCGGATTGGCCGGTATATAATGTCGCAAGCCAGGGAGAGGACCCGAGGCCGCGGGAATCCGATTCTTGGGATCCGGACTCTCGTCGTTTGTCCCTGTTTCATGAATCGGCTCGATCCAGAACCGGAGACTGTCTTCTTCAAAATCCGAAACCACCAGGCGCAGTTGAATCGGCGTCTTGGCGATACGAACGGCTTCGCCGTGGATTCGGACATCTCTTGTATGCGCTAATAAACGTAAGATCCTATCGAGGCTCCCACCATCCCATGCGGGCTCATCTTTACCGGTCGTAGACTTACGTGCCCCCAGATAGGTTAACGCCAGATGATCTTCTGGGAGAACATCCATCTCATTGCTCAACTCACGGAGCGACAGATTGTCCATCTCATAGATTCGTTTTCCACGGGTTGGACGCATTCCAGGTCCCATACGAGCCACGCGAACCTCGATAGGCATGGGATCTGCGGCACCTGGTAGAAGGTCGTAGGATATCCATGGCTCATTTGGATTCAATGGTATGGTCGGGCCATCTTCATTCGGCGGAGGTGGCGCCTCTTCCGTGTCCAGAAGTACGGCGAGCCAGACTGGGAGGGCCGATCCGGCAACAATGCCTCCTCGTGGCCGTCGCAATTCTACGTTTGGTCCGAGATTTCGCATCATCAAGGAGGGCTCGGCTGCGCCGCTTAGTTCCTTATTGGCGTCATCTTCTTCCGCTTTCTGGGTAGCGAACCATAGGGTCATGGCCGCTGCTACCATATGTTTACAGGTCGAGCCTTTACGGGCGAATGGGCAGGTGCACCGTCCTTCGAAGCGCTCGGGACTAGCCGATGGCCACGCGATACTAACCAGGTAGCGGCGCGATCCATTGACTCCGGCCTCTACATGGTCGCCTCGAATTTTCAGATAGGCTACGCGCTTATCCTCCGCGTATTTGACCCCTCGCTGCCACACAAAATCTTCGCTTCCAATACGCCGACGAACCCGGTCCAGTAGACGAGTCGTTATCGGCAGCGGTGGGAGCGTTCCGATGATGCGTGTTCCATCCAGTGGTTGCGCCTCGGTACCCAGCAGGACTTTGTCCTGGTTTGGGCTTCCTCTTCGGCGTCCTCTGTTACGTCGCTTTGAATTTCGCGACTTTCGAGCCATTCAAGGTCTCCTGAAAGCGAAAGGCGCGGTCGGTTCCTCCAGGAAGTTCAGGTTTTAACCTCTTCTAGGGAAACGTCTGGCGCGGCTCTCTTCTGTTAATTAGCTATGCCGTCAAATCAAATTCGTGTGAGTTTCAACTGCTCGCAGTGTTGAACTGCGTAGCGACCATGGTTTGAGGCAGGCGCGGCTTTTTGTTCCCACTTGAAATCCTTCCAGGGAGGAGTAAGCGGAAAAACCCCAGTTGCCTCTGTACTAAACAGTGGTAGCAAATCCTCAAGACAATGTCATCTAGTTTTTGGGATTTTTGTGACTGTGCAGTCGGTATGGACGAGAGGTTCGCCGGTTGTCTATGAGCACTCAGCGTGGATCGAAGTGAATGGTGAGGCCGGCAGAAACAACATGGAGTCCACTTTCGAAGGAGCCACCGCCCGCTGGGACGCCTGGCGGTTTGCCTGGATTTCCGTCGTGGCAGTTTTCCGTATCATCGTATGGAGGGAGACATTGTGACAGGGGGCGAATCTGGTAGATGTTGGTTTCGTCCGCTGGAACATGACGGTCCGGGTGTAGGATCAGAGCGTAGGCCAATGAGAAGTCGAACCGCTCCCATCGTATGGTGGCGCCTGTGGTAAATCCGAGGCGTTCCGAGGCCGTAAAATCTAGATGCGTATACGAGAGGGGGCTCGCAGCGCTCTCATAGAAGGTACCCGCACGCACGCTTAACCGGTTCGGTATGACGTGATAATCACCACCCAGACGTATGGAGTAGGTGTCTTTATATGCTTTGGTCAGGCTAACAGGCGCGATGGGGACCGAGGAACCAGGACCAGCCTCTGGATCGTCTCCGACGAATTGGAAAGCATCACCAAAGGCGACATCAAAGGATTGTAACTGGCTCCAGGCTTCGTAGATGGCGTTGAGCTCCAGGTCGAACACCTCACGTCCTGCACCGGTTCGGTGAACGTAACGAATACCCCCTCGTATCCAGGAGGGTAGAGTTACATCCAAGGTGACACCGTTATCGTTTTCTACCAGATATTCGGCCGCGATATTGGCGATTGTTGTTCCGATAAACTCATGTTCGAAGTGTCCTTCGGAATGAATCTTTATTGGGAGAGGTCGGCTGGAGATGGCAACTTCCCAGTTGGAATGTGGACGCCACCAGAGTCCGACCGTGCCTGTGAGCGTGAATCGGTCCTGCGTATTCAATTCAAATAGAACATCTCCAGATGTGGACTCCGTCGGAGCGCCTGGAGGGAGATCTGGAAACAGCTCTGCAAGCTCCATAGATGCCACAACCGAGAACCGATTCTTCAAAAGGTCGACCGATTGAATCGTGGCACCGATGGCAAAGTTCTTATGGGGTTTATAGGCGGCCCCCAGGGTGTAAAACGCCATGAGAATATCGGATTCGACGAGCATGTAGCGCTGGGGACCATCCTTTGGGAAGGAGCGATGTCCTATCGCGGGAGGACCGAAGGCGCCGAGGCCCAGCACAAGGTTTTCGGTGCCTAAATCCGATGTGACAGCCATGAAGGGGGCCCAGAAAAGAGGGCCTTCGTTTTGTACTTCTCCAAATTCGGTGTCGGGGGGAACCAGAGTGCCAGAGCCTGAATCATATTCCAGAGACTCTCTGCGGAAGCGATAATCCAGTAATGATAACTGGTTGTCGAAGAGGATCTGTGTGCCGCGAAGGCGACTCAAAAGGGCGGGGTTGTACCAGAGAGCGGTAGGATCGGAAGCTCCGACCACATAGGAACCAGCCCGTCCCAATCCACGAGTCCCATTATCCGGAACCTCCATTCCACCGCCTAGTGCAAGTCCGGGAATGGAGCAAATGAGCACAATACATAGGAGGATCCTGGCGGGTATGTGCATATGAACCTACTTCCGTATGATGAAACGACCGGAGCAGAGGAGAGATCCCTATCGTGCACCGCTCGGAATTTATATATGGGGAAAATAGAACCCCTGGCAACCTCCAAACGTGACAAAGTGGAGGACAGCTCATAGAATCGGCACCCATGATAGAGATTCGGGAAAAGGTTGGGGGTGTTGTTGCTGCAATCGGATTGGGAGTGATCCTGGTACTGATGGCCTTGTCGCCCATTCGCTCAGCGCAAGCTGGAGACCTGGACGTTACAAAATTACGACCTTCGCCCCATGTCTACGATGTCATGACGGTAAAGTTTCTGGATTTTCCCAGTACGGTGTCAGGCGCGGGAGGCGTCTTCGTTCATTATGGGCAGAACCAGTTGGTGTATCTGACGCCCGATGGTCCACAGGCCGTCGTTAAAGATAGAGTTACGGCCGACTTCTATGGCAGTCTTGCTTTCTCGGAGCGCTTCTCTCTTGGGTTGTTGATTCCAGGAGTACTCGTCAATAAGGGGGAGATGGGCTTTGCCCAGCCCATCGATTCGGGTTCTGGAATCGGTGATATCGGCCTCTCTATGAAAGGTGCGATTCTGAAACGAGGTCGAAAAGGTTTTGGGCTTGGACTGGCACTGGATGCCAAGTTTGCCACTGGACGGGAGCGGGCACATCTTAGTGATGGTGGGACCGTTGTTCTTACGTCGTTGGTGGCCGATACAGCCTTCCACGGCTATCGGGCTGCTTTGAACCTGGGCTACCGAATTCGGGACACCTACGAGGAGGAAGATGGGCTTTTCTCTGTAGGCAATGAGCTGGATATTCGATTCGCGTTTGAGGCTCCACTTGTAAGGAACGAGATCGGTCTATTTGGGCAAGTCGCTTCGACGACGGGGACCTCGGGCTTTTATGGTGATCCGAATACGAACTATTTTGAAGTGGGCGGTGGACTGTCCTACCAGCATTCGTCGGGTATGCGTGCGCTGATCGGTGGGGGCGGTGGTCTCGCCAAAGGATATGGAAATGTCCGCGTACGAGCGTTTTTGGGGCTTGCATATTATCCCTCAGTACGTCCCCCGGATTCGGATTCCGACGGCGTGTTGGATGCGGTCGACCAATGTCCGAATCGAGCAGAGGACATGGACCAATATGAAGACCATGATGGTTGTCCTGAACCGGATAATGATGGCGATTCCATTCTGGATGGGGACGATAAATGTCCCGTGGATCCCGAGGATGTGGATGGGTTCAAGGATAAGGATGGTTGCCCCGAATTTGATAATGACGCCGATGGTCTGACCGATAAGAATGATCTCTGTCCTGATGAAGCGGAAGATTTCGATCAGTTTGAGGACAGCGACGGCTGTCCCGATGAAGACAACGACGAAGATGGTATTCCAGACGATAAGGATGCGTGTCCGCAGGAAGCTGAAAATAAGAATGATCATAAGGACGACGATGGCTGCCCTGATGAGGCTCCGCTGGCTGAATTGCGGGATGGAAAATTAATCGTTCGAGGTCAGGTGGTATTTCGTGGAGCGACAGCCAAGCTGGACCGTTCGAGTCGGCCCGTTCTGGATGCAGTCTCGGCCGTTCTGAAAGGTAATCCCGGGATTACCCAGGTGGAGATCCTGGTGACCACAGGTGATGAGGTTGTTGCCCGGCGTGCGAATCGCCGGAGTGCAAGCCGCGCTCGTAAGATAGCCGATTATTTGATCCGAAAAGGGGTTCCCAGTGGCCAGGTAGTCGCCAAGGGGGGCGGGGCCGGAGATTCCACGGCGGTCGTGTTTACGATCCTCGGATCTGGTCAATAATTCATAGCATCGGACAACAAGTGTTGACCCAGTTCTTGAGTAATTTGGCATGTATGGATAGTGTGCGAACCCTACAGCTTGGTTCGAACCCTTGCGCGAGGAACCCATGGCAGAGTACCAACTGACACGCTCAGAGACGGCATTCACACGTGCGAAAGAATGTTTCCCTGGAGGGGTAAATAGCCCTGTACGGGCCCTTGGCTCTGTGGGGGGGACACCATTTTTCACCGTGCGAGGCCATGGCGCAGAAATCCATGACGCGGATGGTCATAGCTATGTGGATATGGTTCTGGCCTATGGTCCGCTTATCCTGGGTCATGGACATCCACGTGTCGCCGAAGCCCTTCATGAAGCGGTTGAGGATGGATGGTCCTATGGGACACCGACGTTGCTCGAAACGAATCTGGCAAATCGCGTTCGAAATTTTTTCCCATCGATGGAGAAGATGCGGTTCGTAAATAGTGGTACGGAAGCTACCATGAGCGCGATTCGACTCGCACGTGGGGCGACCGGCAGAGACCTGACGGTCAAGTTCGAAGGCTGTTACCACGGACATGTTGATTCTTTATTGGTGAAGGCTGGTTCGGGAGCCCTTACACATGGTCACCCGGATAGCGGTGGTGTTCCCACGTCGATTGCAGAGACGACACTGTTGGCGCCGTTTAATGATTTAGAGGCTGTACAGGCACTCTTTGAACGACACGGTGCACAGATAGCCAGTGTTATATTGGAGCCTGTAGCGGGCAATATGGGCGTGATCCCACCTCTTCCTGGCTTCTTAGAGGGATTACGAGCTCTATGCGATGAGCACCAGTCCATCTTGATCTTTGATGAGGTCATGACTGGCTTCCGGGTGCATCGAGGTGGTGCTCAGGCTCTGTACGGCGTCGTGCCGGATCTCACCTGCCTTGGAAAGGTCATTGGTGGCGGTCTGCCAGTCGGTGCCTTTGGTGGCCGAGCCGATATTATGAATCATCTTGCTCCCGAAGGATCGGTGTACCAGGCGGGCACTCTGAGCGGGAACCCCCTTTCGATGGTTGCTGGTTGTGCAACATTGGAAGTACTGGAAGATACGCCGATCTTTGACCGCCTCGAGGAACGGGCCGCGGTATTGGCGCAGGGACTACAGACGGTCGCAGACGAGGATGGCATAGAGATGTGTGTCCAACAGGTTGGAACGATGCTTACGCCATTTTTTCAGGCCGGACCTGTCCATCGACTCGGTGATGTAAGCGCATCGAACTTTGAACGATTCGCTCTGTTTTTCCATGGTATGCGTCGAGAAGGAGTCAGCATTCCTCCCTCGCAATACGAAGCATGGTTCTTGGCCACAACACACGATTCGACAATCTGTGATCGTGTTGTTTCAGCGGCCCGAGCGGTGATGGCGGCCGATATAATTCCAGGCACGTAAGACCTCGGTCCCGACCCCTCAGACGAGGAGACGGAGAAAGGTCTGCAGTCCAATGTTTGGGTGGGGGGTAGTAGTACGCAAAAATACCCTCTTTGGTGGTTGACACACCTCATAGTTCGTGTTACCTACGCGAATCCCAGTCTGGAGTATTACGCGTTCTCCAGTGTTTTTTGAATAATTTCGAGCTGTTATCTCTATATGAGCCCATCTGGTAGACCCACGGAAGAACAGCGTCGTAATCGACGCCAGGCATTACGTCTTTCAACCGTTGGTCTAGAACTTGGTGTTGCCATCGGCATTGGTGGTTACGCTGGGTATTGGATGGACGGCCGGTTTGATACACGGCCTGTCTGGACTCTGATTATGCTGATGTTAGGGATCACAGCCGGATTTCTGAACTTGATTCGTGTCGTGAATCGACTGAATCAATCTTCTTCCCAGTCTAAACCCAATGATTCTAACACCCCCGATGAACCAAGCTGAACCAGCGATCGCCTCTCCAGCATCGAATGCGGACACAACGGCAGTGGCTCTCCAACGACTATCCCGTCGTGCGCAATGGATTCATCTGGCTATGGTTCTTGCTCTTAGTCTGGCCATCGGGCTGGGCTGGGGTTTGCGTCCGGGTCTTTCGGCTTTTGCCGGTGGAGGACTCGCGCTGGCGAATCTCTACATCATCAATTGGATTGGTAATCGGATGATGAGTAACCCCGCGTCGAAAGCAGGCGGTTACGTCGGATTGTTTTTTGTGAAGTTTGTCGGATTGGGGCTGGTCGTTGGCTTGATGATTCTTGTGGTTAAGCCGGCTGCCGGTGCATTTCTTATTGGCTATAGCACCCTTCTACCTGTGGTCTTCGGGACCACGATTGCCCGAGGCAAAATCTAGTATGCTATCGAATGCCCTTCAGCGCTTTACCGTAGTTCTGGTATTAGTCGGCTTTATGTTGGCTCCGATGACGATCGCCTACGCGGCGGCCCCGGGGGAACAGGGAGCAGCGGCACAAGCGGACGCGGGACCAGAGCCTGACCATTGGTCATTCTTTACAGCGCTTATCCCGAATAGCGCGGTACATGATGCACGCGCATGGATTGGCAAGTCTGCCATGGGCGACGATGTTGGTAAGGTGATGCATATGCCTGCGGCGTTGTTCGCTGCCCTTATCGTGATTCTCTTCGGCGTCATCGCCGGCCGTTGGTTCCGGAATATGGAGCGTTCGATCAAGCCACCAGCGCGCTTTGGAATCGTGTCCGTTGTAGAGCTGGTTCTTCAGAGTATCTATAATCTTTCGGCATCGATGATGTCTGAAAAATGGGCCAAGAAGACCTTCCCAATTCTTGCCACCACCGCCCTCTATATCTTCGTCTGTAATAATATGGGATCCATTCCAGGGTTGTTCCCCCCGACGGATAATCTCAATACCACGATGGCGATGGCGCTTGTGATTTTCGTGACGACCCACTACTGCGGTGTACAGGCTCACGGCGCGGCGTATTTTAAACATTTCCTTGGTCCCATCACCCATCCAGTGGCGTTACCGTTGATGCTGTTGATGGTGGTGATCGAGACCATCGGTCATCTGGCACGCGTTCTTTCCCTATCGATTCGTCTGATGGGAAATATGTTTGCTGACCATACAGTTCTCGGGATTTTCCTTGGGCTTGTCCCATGGGTTCTTCCCATTCCCATCCAGGTTCTTGGAATGCTCGTAGCGTGCGTTCAGACCTTCGTATTCTTGATTCTTTCCGTGGTCTATATCTCCATGGCGGTAGAAGACCACGCGGACGAACATTAATTTTTCCCCCTCCAATTTTTCACACTGGTTATCTGACAGGAGTATAACGAATGAGTTCCCTGAATAAGTTCTGGACGATCGTTTCCCTTACAATCGTAGGTGTTGTTCTCTTCACACCCGCCGCCTTTGCTATCGACGAAGTTGTTGCTGCGTCCATCGAAGGTGGATCTCGCAAATACCTCGGCTTTAGTGTTGGCTTTGGTCTTGCTTTCGCTGCTGCCTTTGGTGCAATGGCGCAGGGTCGTGCCGCTTCGGCCGCCCTTGAAGGAATGGCCCGTAACCCCAACGCGAAGTTGATGCCCAGTCTGATCCTCTCGCTCGCTCTGATCGAGTCCCTGGTCATCTACTCCCTGGTTATGTCGTTCCTTCTTCTCGGCAAAGTCTGAGTCGATTTCGGAACCAAGAGAACTCCCTGGAGAGCCTTTGGCTTTCCAGGGGTTCTCTATTTTTGCGAACCGCTTAGGCGCTTCGTGCCAATTCACGTTGGACACGATCGGCTTCCGTTTTGTTACGGGTGCCAATAAATGGAGCCCGCGTGCCCATTAGAATATCGAACCAGGGTTTCGTAACACACCAGTTCATATTCTGATTTGGCCCCATATGGTGGTCGAAATGCCAGGGTAGGTGCTCTTTTGCCCATTCTGGATCGATATGGGCTTTCTTATGGACTCGGTAGTAATTGATAATGCTGTACCAGACGGTACCAGTGAAAAAGGGTGCTACCGGAAATAGCGGCGCGTGGGCGATGCCCAGGGCTGCCAGTGCGACCCCTTCTTTGCCTTGAGAGTTCCACCGGAATGGGCTTTCATTATAGCCAGGATCAATGTGGTCGTTTTTTCGACTTTCACGATGATGCTCGTGCCAGTGGAAGGACCAGAAACTCTTCTTATTTTTGCCCAGGTCGTGGAGGATGTATTTATGTATCAACCACTCACCCGCGTTTGCGTACATTAGGCCTATTGGAATACCAAGCATGATACGTCCCCCTGAAAAAGATGACTATTTAGTCACGTTTTAGTGGATCCGAGAAAAAATGTCCAACAAAAATCTTCAAAACAACGAAACCAGTGGGAAAGGCGCGCCCAAAACCAGGCCAGGCCAGCCGGGTGGCGTACGTGCTAGGAATCGAGAGGAGCGGATACGGAACTTGTCGAAAGCTGCGCTGGAGTTGTTTCTTGCGCGTGGCATTGAGCCCGTAACGATCGACGAAATTGTGGACCATTGTGGGGTGGCAAAAGGGACCTTTTATCGGTACTTCGATGATAAGACGCATCTGGTAAAGGTGCTGCTCGATCCCGTGGAAGATGCGATGAAACAGGCCCTGGAGACCTGTCGTAATGCTGTCGCCCAGGCGCGTGACAGAGCTGCGCTCATACAGGCCTATCAAAATCTAGCGCTGGTCCTTAGCCAGTTGATCCTGGAGAACTCGGATGTGGCTTGTATGTATTTGCAGGAAAACCGGTCGCCGGCGGTTGGCGCGCGCGAACCGATCTGTGCGTTGTCTGCGGTTGTACTGGAAGAGTCCATCAGTTTGACTCGGACCGCACAAGAGCACGGCCTACAACGGGCTATGGAACCCAGTATCAGTGCGAGAGCTGTCGTTGGAGCGACAGAGAGTCTGATTCTGGCGAGTTTAAACCAATCTCTGACACTGCCGCCCGTTCAAGTCTATGCCACCTTGATCACATTGGTGGTAGACGGAATTAAGGCCGAAAATTAGTTCCGGTCCACCAGGAAGAAATCTGCCAGGATATTGGGGTCGTAGGAGTGGTCCTGTACCCGGTTGAATGCATCCGCGAATCGCTGTGCCGCTGGTTCGATCAGGGCTCTACGTAGGGCTGAGACCTGCAAGTCATCCGCAATGGACAGCTGTTCCAGAAGGCTCATGCTCGCGTCTGTGACCTTTTCGATGGTTTGGTCAGGGGCGGCACAAAGGGCGGCCACGAACTGGTTGGCTTGTTCGATGGTAATCGCTTGCAAAGTAGCGGTGCCGTTCTGTCCGTTCTGGCATAGGAGCGTGAGCCATAGACTCGAAAGCCGAACATCGGCGTATGGCATCTCTGCCTCGTCGGCGGCATCCACTTCCAGGGCTTTGACGCCAAAGTGCTCATTGAAGAGTTCGGCTGAGACCTGTGCATCGCGTACCAACGCTCGTAGGCGGTCGACTTCATAGAGAGACTTGAAGGGGCGGTCGATCAGGCCCCCATCGACTACTTCGGTATAGCATGGGAAGCGGGATGAGAGCGCCGAGATTACTTCGGCATAGGGAGAGTCAAAGAGATTCTGCGCATCTCGACTTCCCAGCGTCTTAAGGATCGTATTCGCCATATGGCTGAGCTCTGTCACTACACTGAAGCCAACACGGTGTAACTCCAGGAGGTGCATTTTTTCGAGGATTTTCCCACCAGCTTCATGGTTTCCCTGGGCCAGAAATTCCAATCCGATATTGAGATGTCCGAAGATTGTCTTTGCTTCCTGGTTCCAACGGTCGAGATCGCTGAGATCTAGAATCCGTACTGTGGAGGACCGGTTACAAAGATAGGTGAACGCTGTGATGAACTGTTCTTGTCGTTCTACACAGTCGGTTTGCCCCAGAACCGTGGCGAGGAAGTTATCCGGTGCCCCAAGGCCGAGAAGAGCCGTGCCGAGTGGGCGCCCTTCATGACGGAAAACACTTCCCGCCGGCCCATCGAGTATCGCCGCAAGATCTCCAAGGGCCTTCTTGGGGCTGGTGAAGGCGTACATACGAATGGCTTCATCTGGCGAAACAAATCCCAGGTCTTGGAGTCGCGCATTGCGAAAACGCAGAACTTCTTCTTCCACCTCACTAGGAGTGTCCATGGTGATCTGGTCGAGTAACTGGATAGCCTGTTCCAGGTCGGCCTGGTATAGCCCGCCGATAAGATGATAGATCATCGGAAAGCGGTCGTTCGCATCGTCACCGACGAGCTCTACGAAATAGCGTTGATCGGGTGTGGTGAAGACTACAGCTTCATGGGGAAACATAGGACTCTCATCCTTTGTCTCTCGAACCTGAATACGGCACCAGCGAGCTAGAATCGAGATAATCAGTTCCGGATCAACCTGTTGGATTCGCCGAGCCAACTCATCGGACGGTCCGAATTCATCTAAGCTCCATATCCAACGCTCAATTCGTTCGGGACACATTTCGGAGCCGACCCATAGGTCCAGATCCAGAAGTGTTCGAAATTGGTCTGGTGTCGTATGGGGCACGAGAAGCCCGGCATCTTCGATACCAATATGGTGAATAAGGTGATGTAGCTCCTGCGAGGGTAATTCTTGAACAAAAGCCTCTGGCGACGAGAGTTCAAGAATGGCGTTGAGCTTTCCCATGCGAGACAGGCTATGAAACGTGGGCGCTAACGCGGGTCCTTCCCTTTTTTTGAAGGGAAGATTTGTACCGATATCCTGGGGCGTAATAGGCGCGTTCGCAAAGCGACCGGGACTTAGTTTGGGTTCGGATTGTTGGGAGCTATCCATCGTCTGATTCATCAATATTGTTCAGTATTTGCCCGCTATGGGGATTGGAAGGGGAGGACCCTGCCAGATTTTCTCCAAAATAACTACCAAAGAGTGCAGAACAATACCGGAAAACAGGCGTACGACGCTGTTCCAGCGGGTCGGCTGAATGCCCCGGTATGCCGTGTTTGGGCCTGTGTAGGAGCCTTGCAGCACGAGAAACGAATGCTATAATGCCGAGGCCTTTTGGGCATGGGTTAACAGTGATTGTTTCGAGGTTCGTGGATGCCGACAAAAAACCAGGTACTGAATGTGTTGCGACGTCGTTATGATTACCATTCGGCACGATCGATTCTGTTGGAAGTCGCGATCGCGAATAAACTGGATGAACAGAAAGAGTACACCGGAAAGGAAGTAAAGAAGTTGGCGAAAGGAATCGCTGCTCTTGGTGACCGGGTCTCGGATGTCGTCGATGGGTTAAACGAATTGGCGAAGGAGCCAGAAGCCCCTGCCAA